>JAABUQ010000037.1_pt1 | contig 229862 bp, 87 predicted proteins | sample 5560001 | NCBI WGS metagenome assembly JAABUQ01 (sample SAMN10711888, study PRJNA513371) | rock metagenome | isolation source: Antarctica rocks | place: Antarctica: Victoria Land, Finger Mt nord | collected 2015-12-18
CAGGCAGCACCCACCCCCTCACCGTCTTCGCAGCCCTCATCTCCCCCTTCTGGATCCCCGGGATCCACTCATCCCTCCCCTCCCCCAACACCTTCATGCGACTCATCCCCGCCGCTGGTCCCACCTCCACCCTCCACCCCATCTGCCCCGGCAGCCCATCCTCCTTCGCCAGCATGTTCAGGTACCACAGCGCCACCCCCGCCGTCATGCCCTCCGTCGCGCCCGTGCGGATCGCAGGGCTGAGTTCCAGGAAACCAAAGTAGGGCGCTTCGTCCGCGGGCTCGGTGCCAAGGCGGACGCAGACGAGCTCGATCTCCGTGATCAGGAAGCCGTAGCGGCAGGAGTGGTCGCGCATGACGCGCTGCAGGTGGGCGAGGCCGGCGAGGTAGAGGACCTTCTTGTGGCCAACTTCGTGGCGCATGCCGGTGTTCCAGCGGTGGTAGGACTTGACGAGCCCGACTACGCGGGCGCGAGGGGTGCCGGTGAAGGTAGTGGCGGTGTCGGCTTGGTAGTTGCTTAGGAAGTGGGGCCCTTCGGGGGTGTGGCCTGTGGAGGGGGCACGCATGGAGATGTAGTTGGACCAGCCCAAGCATGGTTTTAGGGCTGCATTGACTTTTGGGATGTAGAAATCGCGGCAGAGGTCGAATAGGGCGGATTCAGAGGATGGGGACAGGCGGTGCGAGGGGATCTGGGGTTCGGGGAGGGCGGTGGCGCGCATGGGGATTTGGAGGAGGCGCGGGAAGCCGCCGGGGATGAGAGAGATGGTTTGAAGGTTGAAGGACTCCCACGTGCGCAGGTTGCGGATGTCCCACCAGAAGTGGGATTGCTTGCCGTTGCCGCTATAGAATTTGAGTTCGGGGCAAAGATGGATGGCGGGATTTGGGCGGGTGAGGTATTCGGTCAGGGAGAGGGTTGGGTCGGCGTCACTATGATACTGGAATTCCTCGGGGATCACGGGGGGAGCGCGTTGGGGAACGGTGATGGGTGGAGGGACGAAGGTAGATGCACCGGGTTGATGGGATGGTGCGTAGGAGGAGGTGCGGTAGGTCGGTAGGTTGCGGTACGTAGGGTATCCGTAACGACGAAGAGTGGCATCGTCGATGACAGTGGAAGATGATGAGTTTGACGAGTTCCTGGAATGGCTTGAGATACGAGACGCAGATACCGATCTTTGTTGCACGGAAGGGCGGGATAGATTAATTGCGTACGGAGCTGGTGACTGAGCAGCAGAGTGGTGCCATGTGTCGACAGTGGAGGTCGTAGACACGGGCGGAGAAAGTAGACTTATGTACTCTGGAGGAGAGGTTGTGCTTCGTTGGTATCCGGGTCTTGAGGATGATGACTGTGTCGATGGCTGGACACTAGTTGACTGAGCCCGTCGATGAGTCCTGCCCACTGACGGTGCTTCGAGGGTCTGTTCTTGGGTGCGAATCTTGGGAAGAAGTGTAGGCCCGTACTGTCGGAGAGGAGAACGGCTCGGGGTCGAAGCCCTTGTCTCGACAGATTGAGATGGGGATCCATGACGCGACCAGGCGGAGGATCCAGAGGTATTACGGCTATGATTACTGAGGGGGCTGGCACTGGGCTCGCGGGGAGGTGTTGCGGGTCTATAGTAGTAAGGTTCGAGAGGCATGGCTTCCAGACTGTTATATGTCAATTGAGGTCCAGCACAACCAAGGGAATACTTACGCGCTGTATGATGTGAATTGACAAGTGCTTGCGCGATTATGATAGGAGACCAGCTCCAGGATACCACTCTGTCTAGTGACAAAGGAAAGAGACAAAAAAGATTCGTCGAGAACGTCTCTGAGGCCGTTTCAAAGGAGACTCGTAAGTTGAGGATGAGAGAAAGAAGAAGAGATACTTAGAGGCGCGAGATGGATACTTATCCTCCACGAACACCCCATCGCGCATGCCCTGATATGAAACACGTCGAAGATGCCATAGCAGACTATGGCACGAGGTAGACCTGAAACATGAAGAAAACAAGTCGAGATGGGCAGGACCAGAGGTATCTAATAGACAATAGGTGGACGTGAAACATAAGCAGCCAGAGCAGGTAGGTGTCGCGCGTCAACGCGAAGGGAGATGAATATGTAGCTATTTCGGTAGCGTCCCACGTCGTCAGCTGGCCAGTTTTCCCCAGACCAGTGTGTGCATGGTGGCGCCCGAATGGCATCTGGTGATGTGCATCAACCGTTGAGGCTCAACGGTATGGAGGGAAGCTAGCGATAGCCATGGATAAGAGCGGTTATACCTTACAGAGAGAACCTCATCTCAGCAGGCGCCGACCATGAGATGAAGCCAGAAACAGCGATTGAGGCAAATTTCTTTCAGCGCCAGTGTCAGTGTATATTTGGTGGGGAAAATGGGATAGTCGGGCGCTTGATGATGGAGTCGGGCGCGTATTTTTCGTGAGTGGATTGGCTCGTTGTGATTGGCTGCAGAGCGAGAACGCTAAGACTTGGCTAACGGAGACACGTCGACTGCGACACGTCTCTCCTCCCAGCCTAGAGATTCAACTTCATCAGAGTCAACGTCGATTGACTGAGTTGATTGGTGTTCGGCTTCTTTGGCCAGGCTCCGTTGCAGTAGGCTCTCTGCACCTCTTCAAATGACTCATTTGGAGTCTCGAGCGTTCTATATCTCCATGGCAGAGGGCAGAATATCGCTGCTAACGACAAGCCTATGTGAGAGCGCTCGGCTTCTATGCCCTCTTTCCAGGCGAACTTGTTTCCATGGGACAGTGATTTTTCATGGCGAAAGGTGGGTGCCTCTGTAGGCCCGTTGATAAAAAATTGCGCGGACACCGCCTTGGTTGTTGACTCCCTTTACCATGCTGGGTGGGAAACAGGACCGATCTTGGAGCAGGCCCTATAGACATGCAACATGATTCTTCTCGCACCACTTCTTCCAGACCACGGCCTTTCTTTCCCTTCGCGCTTCCTCGGCAGCGAAAACCATAGCATGGCTTCTGATGATCTCTTCCAGTGTACAGCCAACGTAAGTCTTTTGCGCTTCTTCGACGTTCATCCCATCGTTCTTGATCGCATCAACCGCTCTCACGAATTGGCGTGCAAGCCCATCATCACCGCCTCCATGTCCTCCGCCAGACTGATGTGGGTGATGGATCTGCGCTTTTTTGGTAGCGAAGTCATAAACGCGGATCTCCTTGCTATCATATGAGATCTCGCCTTTGCTGCCATAAACTCGCCCGCGGCGCTCGCACTGCGCTTCGGTGAAGGCTACCATGTGGAATGTCGCTGTTTTTGCACCTCTGCCTTTCGAGCGGCTGATTATGTCACTCCGGCCAGTCAGAGAGGTGGAAAGAGGGTCGTCTTCCCAAGTCATTGTGACGACCTGATCATCGCAAACGTCATTGTCGGACTCATAGACGCAGCGGCCAAACCATGGGCGGCGATCGATTTCGTCCTGTGGCGTTGAAACATTGTAGTCTTCCACGAGACGATCTCTCAATCTTGCCTCTGCAGCGGCCTGCCCCTTTTTATGGAGACAGTCTTCGATCTCGGGGTCTACGATATGCACAGGCCAGCCAGCGTTGCCTTTCGAGAGGTGAGTGTCCTGGTAGATCTTCTTGGCGCTGTAGATGCATCCCGGCTCCGCCTCACAAGAGAGGCAATTCGTTGCCTTCCCTGCAAGTGCTGGCTTCCGAGAAGGCTTGAAGTAGGTCAAAGAACCGGTCGCGGCCACGTGGCTTGGCAAATGAGGCGGATTGCGGGACGAAGGTGGTGGTGAACAAAGCACCCAGAGTAGGAAATCGATATCGTGGCAGCTCTTGGTAAGTAATGAAGGTGCTGTTGTCGACTCTTTTCTCCAGTTGCCGCGCACATAGCTATGCGAGAAATGCCACCAGCCTACGGGCTCCGTGTGCTCGATGGAGAGGATATCCCCTATCACATCGTCTTCCAGAAGAAGCTTCCGTAAAAGCATATTATGTGGACTGTAGCGAAGAACATGACCTATGGAGAAAATGGTCCTAAGACACTCACTGTTCGAAGGCTTCAATGATCGATATATTTTCAAACAGTCATCCAGCGTCGTCGCAAGCGGTTTTTCGCACATAATATGAAGATCAAGCTCTCGTAATCCAATGACAACCTCGGCATGTGCTTCGTCCAAGACACAGACGAAGACACCATCGACACCTGCAGGCGCATTGGGTACTTGTCGTTCTTCGCAGCTTCTTCGAGTCCGTTCATAACGCACAAATGCCTTCCAGTCTTCAAATGCTTGGCCGTCATGGGCATCTGCTGTGCCCCAAATGTACCTTTGTCCTAAGGCTTGACGCTTGTGTGACATGGGCTCAGCTACGGCCACGATGCGTCCATTGGTAGACTTGGTGACGGCACGGGCGTAGGCATTGCCTCGAGCACCAGCTCCAATGATCAAGAATCCGGGACTCGAAGCATGCTGAGATGTGTGTTTTAAAGGCCCGTTAGGTATTTGACCGCCATGAGCAGGCAGATAACTAGCCATGTTATCGTAGACGCTATCTCCGTTCGACTGAAAAAAACAGACCTAGACCGGAGTTTCAACGCTCAAACGGCTTATCAGAATTCAATAGAAGGCCTGGTAGACCTACTCTAGGGAGCCGAAGGCCCCCCCCCTTATTAACACCCCTATTAACCCTGGCTAAACCCTAAGGCCAATTCATCATGATCACCACTTCACTCGATGGCCATTCGATGTGCTTCTCCTTGGACGAAATTCAGTCTCTACATGGGACGTCGAGCAAGATGCAGTCTACACACCCTAATGAAATCAAGATCAGAGATGGTTCTCTAGTTTTATAATACTGTAGAGCATCGATCAGCGTGCAAACGGCAAAACATATTTGACATTCGCGCGATTTCGAATGATTAAAGTATAGATTGCATAGAGCATGCAATGTTCCACTATCTCAACTAAGATCATGGAGAATCCTTTGCGTTTGGGTCCTAGTTGAGCAGATTGCTAATGTACGTATCAACACAGGCACTTCGGCTCCTACCAACCCAGAGATAGCAACTCAAAGAAACGACCGTTCATACATGCAAGCAGTAAGCCCAATAGCGCATCCGGAAATCATACTCCTCAGGTGTACATAGGTCAGGCTTCACGGACCCTATGATCGAGGGGCATGCTAGGAGACCTAGAATGGACCGAAGTATCCACTGTTGATTTCAACGTTGTAGCCGGAAGCGTCCATAGTCATGAGAGAAGGGGCCGACCTTCGGCCATGCTGGGTAGTTGAATGATTAGCCGCTTCGGGCTGACCAAGCTTGCTGGCGTCGACGTTCTTGTTGAAAAGCGCCTCCTTGGTTCGTTCTGCAGTTCCCGTAAGTTCTTTTGGGTTCGACGATCCTGGAATTATGAACTCACCCAGCCAGGCCTTCGCCGACGTCGTGGGAGCTAGATCGGTTGCTGCTTCGGTCGTTGCTTTATCTGCTGATTTGCTCTCTTCTTTCCTCTCTTCCTGCGGCTGTCTCAGCTGTGAGTCCCGGAATCCCCCCAACCAGATCCTCGCTGGGGTCATAGGCATGCTGGCGCCGGATGTTGATGAGATTATGTGTTTGAATAATTGGAGATGGGTGCTGGACGTTGGAGTGTGGAGGAGTTGCAAAAGATCTATTGTGGCTGGAGAGAGACACGAGCTTTCATATATATTAGAGGCAGGTGTAGGAGCGTGAATATGCTTCGTGTTGAGTGACGAGAGAACACTTTCAATATTCTGTTACTGGTATGACTCGACAAAAAAATCATATAATGACATTGTCTTTTGGTGTTGGGGACTTTGTGATGGATGCGCAACGGATGAACAAAGCCGCTGCCTCGCTAATGGGCATCATGAAGATGTGGAATCTAGAGCAAAGCTCAATGCGTTCCTTCACATTATGCTTAGGAGCTGCTAGTGACCCGACCCGTCGCTGGTGTGAAAGTACGATTACCTCTTTGATTCTCTTCGAGGAATACGGTGCGGTTTCTGGGCGGTAGATTGTAGCCCACAACTTGGACCTCCCACCCGTTGCCTCTTCCCAAGTCTGCGTTACCGCCATATGGCTCCCCAAGATCCTCGCAATGCTGGAGTATATTGGTCGCCGTCGCCCTAGCCTGCAGGAAGGAGAATGAGTCCACTGCTCTAATATTGATAGTACTTATGCGAAGGGCACAGTTGCTTCCAATAACATGAAAATTAAACGGAGGTGTCAGGATCTGTTCACCGCCATCCGGCACTCGGACGGTAATTTTGGGAGCTTTGTCGGATTGAAAAGCTTGGACCCTGCTGTAGCCAGGAATTGTGCGAAGGTGATTTAACGTAGGCCGGCAGCCATCAACGGTTGTCTGTATACCTGTCTGGCTGGAATTGAAGCATGTTGTGTCGTCCTTCATGGGAAGACCAGGCCACATCGATGTGTAAGAAGAGGTCGCATCGATTGGTAGAAACGAACCGGATGTTGTGAGTGTCCAGTGGCATGTCCAATGAATCCATTTCTTCGAAGATACCTACTAAATGAACGAAACGCATTGCCTGCAGCTCATGCCAGGCCCAAAGGTAGATTGTGGAGGAAAGATATTTCGTGATATCGTACCACAGGAAGGATGTCAGCGTTGTTGTGTATGGGCTCTTCTCTCCGTCGAATAAGAGGCACATTTGTCTCGTGGTAACTGCGAGAAATCTTGCGTAGACCAGCAAGACCGAACATCCTAATTCTCTTCGATAGGATCTTTCTCCATCGCAGAGACTTGCACAATACACAAGAGCTGAATCAGTCGTCTTTCTTGCGAGCCAGAGGGAGACAAAACAATCGCGAGGTACCTTGATATACTTTACGGAGGTTGACGCCAAAAGTCCTGGCAGACGTGTACACTAGCATCTAGCTCGATGCTACACTCATACCCTCGTCTTGGCATCAGGGTTAGGGTTGAAATCACATTGAATTTATCAGATATGTTGCGCAAATAAGACAATAGAAAGAAGTAAAGAGCTACATATACGACAAGAAAGAGAGGAGTTCGTAAAATTGACAGAGTGGAATCGAAGAAGTGTTAACAATTGCTACAGAAGATTAACCAATAATACTCAGTATATACCGCCCTATTTCGCCAAGAGGCCTGCGAAGATACCCCTATCTACTCCTTGCCTGCCAGGACTTTTGGCGTCAACCTCCGTACGGTAAAAAGTGTTCGCCCAAGATCACGATCACGCTAGTCCCAATATAAATAGGTAGCCAGTCCTCGCACACTCTGTTTCGATAATTACTATACCTATTTTCGGTAAATGCATATCCAATAAGATTACCCAACCTTTTTGATGTAATATTACCAAGTTTCTTGAATCTTCCCATCGATGTAATAAGATTAATTAGATAATTAATTAAACGATCGTTTGCGCATCTGTTTGCGCATTATTTACATGGTCTATTGACCTAGAATATTGTCTAAGAAAGCATCGATTCTTGACTTAAATGCATGCAAATTCTTTATCTTCCCTAATCTCTATGCGACCCCTAATTACATCTTTGTTGAAGCTCCAAGAAGAACTTATCTAAACGTTCTATTAAGAAATCAAATCGATCTCTTAAAGAATGCATTACACATCTTTAGACTTTATTTGTACAAGACGTTTATCTTGAACGATCAATCGCATTTAATGCTAGCAGTCTTCCTTTATTTGAGTTCAAGCTTGCGTCGTGATTCGTCGTCGCATTCGTAGACTATATCGACTTTCGTTATTGCATGGGATTTGTATCTTGCTTTCGATCGCGACTTGACAATAACGTATTCTTTCGCTACTGCCAACAAGAGTATCAAGTGAAGAATAATTTGTCGCAAGCGATGATTGCATTACTATGCTGACGACGATAAGGTATAAATGTAAGGTGGTTAAGGCAGAACTTTGGAGATTTCGCGCGATTCGGATTCGATCAACTTTTATTCGGTAAACCCTAAGGGCCAACCCTAGGACTGGGTGTGCATTTACCGAAAATGGGTGTAGTAATTACCGAAACAGGGTGTGCGAGGACTGGCTACCAATAAGTTTCATGAGTCCAATGGTGAAGTCACAAGCAGTACTGCTTATAACGACTTACCGAGTCACCGTGTGATCCAACCACGAAAGCCACCAATTGCTGTATACGAACCGACTAGATGCCATTCGGAGTCTTTGGCCATGCCATCAGAGCTCAGATTTGATGATACCGTGGTCGTAATCACACATAATAGCCCATACCCTCGGGAAAATGAGGTGGGTCTCTCATCAATGTATGATACTTGGGCCCCTGATTTTTGTGTTGCGTAAGTGATTGAGTCTATATGCTGTCATCGCCATGCTGCTCAATTGATAGCCATATTTCCGTCCGCTCCAAAATCCGAAGTGCAGCCCACTCACCCACGCGTCGATAGCAGCCCAAGTATCTTTTCCCCACCAAACACAACATTCAATCCCTCTTCACTCCCTCTCCACTCACTATCACCCAACAAAACCCCAGAACTGCACAAGCATGCACCACCCACCCACCCCGCAAAACTACCAGCCAAGAACCCCAGCCATTCCTAAACCCTCAAACACTAGACCAACAAAGGAGCTGTGAAAGCGCAAGATTTTTCTGATAGTCAGAAACAGGACAAAGGACCCACCGATATGGCTGTATGGATGATACTGCAAAAGAGAGGGACAAAGCACGAGGCTAGATACTGAGGGAACGCAGGCACATGATTTAGATAGGGTAGGGTAAACCGCTCCCTACTCTTACTTTTCCCTCGCCTCCCAACTCTGCGAAATGATGCGGGACTGAAGTCTGCGGAATGGGTTGATAAGAAAAAAGCTTGTGACATAAATAATTGATAAAGTAGTTTCTCTCAGGTATTGGGCGGATAGCAGAGAACGAGAAACCAAGAAAAAGTTGACGAAAACATTGTGGCACGCGTGAAGCAGCAACGGAGTCTTGTATCAGATATTCTCGCTTATTCGATGGGGGGTGGGGGGTTCTGCTAGAGATCGTTGATATGACGCGAGAGATCTGGTAGGGATGGCTGAAGGTAGAGTCGGAGCAAGCCAGAGTGGGTGGGAGGGAGGGATGGGTACTAATTGTTAGCAGTACTGGGTCAATCTTAAAGGGAAGGTCAAACAACAACAGAAGAGCCTCAAATTCAATGAAGCTTTTCCTATTTTAACTCCCCTATCTGAGAGAAGAATAAATCTAAACCCCGTCCAGCCATCTCGCCCCTGCCCTCCCAGGCTGCTGGTCCCTCTATCATATGACCTAGAGCATGCTCAACCAGATGCTTGCAGAAGAAACGTGAAAATTGGGACAGCCAGACAGCTCACAAGATTCAGCGCTTGAATGTTGCGTATACAGAAGTAGAGTTGGGTTCGCACGAGGTTCAGCCCTTGAACCTAATACATGATTACAGGCGGATGGCCTCGTGCGGATGTGATGTGAAGATGTCTATGGTCGTAAGATATTTTTGTTACTTTCCAAGATGGGTCCGAGGTCTATGATTGTGGTCGTAAGATGCTGTGAGAAGTGGATGATGAAGATGTGGTGTAAGATGTTGCGTGAGATGTGAGGTCAGATTGCCAAGATTGGTCAAATCGTTGGTTAGGTTACGATTATTGATCGCGTTCAGGATGGATTCTTTCGTTCTCAGGTTTCCACGTGCCTGCATCGTCTCGTTAGCCTAGAATTGCGCAGCGCGTAGACCAGGAGCAATACCTTCGAAGTCATGTCTCACAAAGGCCATCGGGTCATCCGGCTCCTTTGCACCCATTTGCTGAACACCAGGACTGAAGCTCGTGATGGGCAGGACAATCACGTCACCCACTTTCTTGGCTGTCTCGATACCCGTAAAGGCTTCCCAAGTCACATTCTTGCCATCCATTCTGTAGTAGTCCGGGTTATTCATGTAATTGAAAACGGCGTCGGTAAAAAGCGCTGGACCGGTGAATTCCACGATACTTTTGCCCATCTTCTTCTCCACCACGTCCTTCTCCATGCTCTTTCCTGTCAAGACGCCCTTCTTCTTCCATCGAAGCGTTTCTGTAGTGATTTTCGTGACCAAATCGCGGAGAACGGGGTGACCCGGCTTCGCTTGAATGGTCCATTGACAGAATTGGATGCGGCGAGAGAACCACTTCTGCCAGTCCGGACGGTCTGGATCAGCTTCTATGCCGACAACGAGGCCGATAGTGCTTCGTGGGACTTCCTTCGGTAGCCAATCGGTGGCTGACTGAATCGCGGTAGTATCAATGTCGGAGTAGATGCCGCCCCTGGCCAGTAGGATCAAGTAGCGGAAGAAGTCGGCTTTCAACACAGGTAAAGGAAGAGTCTGATATGCTTCCACCACTTCCGGTACGGACGCGTAAAGGTGTCGCAATAGGTACACGGCGGCTTCATCGGTGACGACCTCATGAACGAAGGTTGGATGTTTCTCAGTCCAGCTTGCTTCCGAGAACCGAAATGCGTCTGAAAACTCTCCAGAAGCAGGTGTGTACTTCCAGGTCTGCCAGATGTAGGCGGGAAACTTGCCCTCGAGGTCGTATGGGAACTGGTATTGCAACTGTTCGCGTAGGCTCTTACTGGCGGGATCTGCCAAAGGTTGTTGTGGGATCTTCTTTTCCGTTGCTATCTGTCGTGGCGGAGGGTATGGGCGGGACAGCTCTTGGGATGTGGTGCTCGGCCGACCCGTGGATTGAGCAGTGGCAACAGCCTCTTTGATTTGAACCTTGGGGCCCTGTGCGGGAGCGTCTGCAACCTGGGTTGACGAAGTGCTTGACGAATGGAGTAGATAAAGCGCTGTGAGGATGAAGACGGCGACAATGGCCGCTTTTCGAGGTGTAATCATGGCGAGTGCCTTGGTGGATGGTAGCTTTTATGATTGAAGATTGACGATGGATGTGGTGAAGCAGGAAGAAGGGGAATCAGGAGGCGGAGGAATCCAAGGTAATCAGCTCACTTCTGACCGCAAGCAAAGGTCTCGCGTCTTGCCATTAAATGCTGTGGAAGTCCCAACAAGCCAGGCGTCCTGTGCTGGAAGTGCAATGCCAAGGCGAAATCTGGCTTATCTCTGAAGGAAGAGCTCTCGAGGAAGGCGCGGAGCAGAAGGCACAGAGGCGATCGCGCTGCCACGATTAATGACCCCGACTCAATGCCAGAGCGACGACTTTCAGAGGGAAGACAGTTTGCCAGTCAGTGACGTACGCTGTACAGAGTTTCTGGACAGGAGAGGCAGAAGCGTGGAAGGGGAGATTCAAGCTTTGCCGAGCTCTGCCAAGCAGCAGGGGCTGACGCGGCAGCTGGGTGGCGGGGCAAGGGGGTCCTGGAAGGACTTTTTGTATACACCCGTGGAAGGGTTGGTGCAGTCGGGTGGGATGAAGACAATATATGATGAAGGCGATGATGTTTTCCCACCCGATGCGCTGCTGGCGAGGATCAATGTAGCCTATGGACTGCGTGTTTGGAGGCTCGTGTCAAAGCAAGCCCGGACTGATCCAGCTAGAAGTGCTTTATCTAAGCTTCCGAGCTGCGTCTTCGTCGGCAAGGCCTGCGTTACTGGCCCCCGCAAGAAAGCGCCGGAGCATCGATTGAGTCCCTTCTGGCGCCCCTAGTGAAAAGCCGGAATGTCAATCTGTCGATCTCACATCGCACTCCCGACTCGCCCCAACTGCAAAGCTCAAGGAGCGTCGAGAGTCAGGGAGGTCGTGATTGATGGTGTTAAAATACTCCGTATGGTTACGTACTGGGAACAGCATGCGGATTGCGGAAGGAGAGTCTTCAGGCTTCTGCTCACTACTCTACCTGCCACTTGTGGCATGCATTGCGCGTCACCTTGCCCTTCTTCAATCACTCACCTCATCATGTGGAGCACGGAGTACACTTATCGCTGGTCTGCTAGGATCTTTATGCAGCAAATTCAGGGATGCGGGTTCTCGGTCAGCGATTGTGTGCATGCTCTAAATCTCATGTTCTTCTTCCAGAGTCATACCTGTCCCTCATCTATAATGGTCACAGTAGATTGCTGAAGAGGGCAAATGCCCACCACCGCTGTTGCAGGCTGCTCGTTTCGTGGTATTCGCCATTCATCACGCTCTAGGCCAAACTCAGGCGCTATGCGACCCGGCATGGCTGTTTGATATCGCTCCGCATGTGGTCGTAGACCCCATAATCCCACAAAACGCACCTCTAGCATACACCAACAGTGCTGGAATACATCCAGTTACTGTACCTGACTCGAGTCCACGTAATCCTCGCCCCACCTAACCCCGAGACATCTAACCGCCGATGTGCCTTCGCCCCAGTTGTTCAGCCCAAGAAACTCCGAAGGTTGCCGCCGATATGTTTCAGATCCAGTAGGAACGTGTCGTGCCCAAATAGTGACGTGTCCTCCCCCAACTCCACGTGGGTAATCGACCGATTACCCGCCGCCTTCAGCGTCTCGGCTATCTCTCGTTGCTGCCATGCAGGGAAGAGGATATCACTGGCGACCCCCACCACTAACACAGGGTGCTTGCGAAGGGGTGCAAGACCGGCAACGAGATCCTCGGGGGGACGGTTTGATGTTGCTTGTACGGGATCCGAGACTGCTTGTACTGAATTGCCGTTGCCTTGTTCCTCGTACGGCTCGTTTGGTAATGTCAAGTTGCAGCGATCAGCTTGTTGGGTGTCGCCTTGAGCAGAAAACAATTTAGCCTCATTTTGCCGCCTGAAGCCCTCCATCTGCTGTTGGTGTTGTTTTCCAAGATCGAAGAGGTCCATGGCTTTCGAGACGTAGAGAAGGCTGTTAGCGTCGTACTCAAGGCAGAACTTCTCTCCGGCGTGATCAAGATATGTCTCGATGAGGAAGTCAGGACAGAGAGCAGGGGGCCGTCTGGAATCCGCTCTTCTTCGTCCGAAGCGTTGCTCCCATTCTGGCCCGCTGCGGTATGTCACTGTAGCGATTTCTCGAGCGAGCTTCATGCCTGCGTGTGGAGGTATGCTCCCGTAGTAGTAGCCCCGAGACCAATTCGGGTCCATCATGAGAACTTGACGTTGTGTATGCCGCATGGCAATGCTGTATGGGTGACTCCTTGCACAGCCGCTAATACTAGCAATCCTTCCCACTTTGTCCGGAAAGAGAACTCCGGCAGCCAGGCTCTGCATGCCTCCCATACTCGCGCCTACACTCGCGTGTAGTCTTCTAATGCCGAAGGCGTCGAGGAGTCTGAATTGTGCTCGAACCATGTCTTCCATGGTAAGGATCGGGAATCGCGTAGCGTATCTTTGTCCGTCCGCTGGGTCTATCGAGCTTGGCCCAGTACTGCCATAGCATCCCCCAATGACATTCGTGCATATAATGAAGTACTTGTCGGTATCCAACGGCGCCCCAGAACCGATGAAATTCTCCCACCAGCCGGGCTTGGGGTTGACCTGCGTACTATGCGCATGACTAGAGGCGGAGAGTCCAGTATGTAGCAGAATTACATTGCTCTTCTGTTGATTTAACTTGCCCCAAGTCTCGTAAGCGATGTTGAATTGAGGGAGCAAACCTCCCCAGTCAAGGAGCAGAGGCTCCTGGGATAGCCAATTGCGATGTTGTCCCGTAGCGTACGATGGCTCGGGCCCTGACAAGAGGGAGCAAGCGGATAGCCTTGCTGTCTTCGCTTCTTGAGCGTCCAGACATGGAAATGAAAGCGCAGGGTTCGAGGAGTCAGGTAGTTCCACGGTCTCTTCTGCAGCTTCTGCTACTGCCGCCTGCGCTCTTTTCGGCGCTTCAACATGAAAAGAGCGATGACTGAGGGGAGTTCTAGAGTGTCCGATAGAGGCCTTCAAACGCGCCGGATGAGGTGGTGGTCTTGTCGGACGAGCTGCTGCTGTTCGGATAGACCCGATGACAGCCCTTGCCAAACTCATGCTGCCACGACGTGACAATTACCACAAGTGAGTTCGGAGAAGTCCATACAGGACTGGAGAATGGTGTTGACGCCATGGCGTGAGACGCACAAGATTGATCGAGGGTTGAATCGCTCACACAGCTATTGCGTGCTTGACGCTAATCCGTTTTCGTCAGATTCTCACTGGAACGCCAAGACCGGTTTTTTCGGAGCGGCCATTTCCTGAAATCGCTAATCCGACGTTGACTCGACAACATTAATGTTAATGACGACAGCAACGCCCATGCGGAGTCGTAATCTGCGGGCAAAGGGGGGATGCCGCCTTCGTCTGTGATATGCATTTGTACAAATCCTCATTATTGAGTTGAAACGATGCGCAAAGGGTTATATGTTCTCTTGTTCTTCCGTGAGTCCACTAGCTTAGGTTCAAAAGCTTCACACGGGCGTTCTTATTGAATAAGCAATGAACTTCAACGGTTTGCCTCTCTAGCCTTGGGCTGTGACTGGTTTTAAAAGGGTCCATCAGCAATTCGTCAACAGGATGTCAGGAGCGCACCATGGAACCTCAGCAGATGACATATCTAGCCCCTCGAAACCAGCCGGAGCAAGGATCTCGAGGACTGCAAATGGTCGAAGCTAAATCCCGGAAGTTCAGACAAAAAACACGGTCAGCCTTTCTCATAGATACTTGTGGCGCGTCAATATGGTACAGTGAACAGCTAGCTATTCTAGTCGGCTGCCGTGCTTGCACCTGTCAACACTCCAGCCAATTCTTTTCATATGCATGCAACCTTGCGAGGATTATTTCGTTTCTCACAACCAGCACTATCACCAAATACCGCAATGTCTCCAATATAGCTTTACGCATCAACGTGTCTCATTACAGGAGTCGTACATTATGGCTCGATTTCGTGATATTCCGCAGGAGCTCCTTTGTGCAATTATTGCGTCCTGCCAAGATCAACACAGGCATGCGCTGGTATCGTCACCCTATCTGCCAGGCATAGGACTTGCGTACAAGATCCTCAACGACCGACGAGTGTCAACGAAATCGCTTCTAAGCCTGTCTCTGACCTCCAAAGAACTCAACCGACTCACTGAACCGTACTTGTACGAGAGCTGGGGCACCACGGGGAACGACTGTGAAAGCTGGACCCGGGTGAAACTTAGATCCCTTCAGCGATTTCTCCTCGCCATCCTGTCTCGACCCCATCTAGCTTCTTATGTCAGATATGTGGAGGCAAATTGTTGGACTGAGCTTGGTATCCAACAAGTACACTTCATTTCTAGCCAATCCGCAGATATTCAACTTCTGACCCAAGCTGCTCGGAAAGTTGCAGTGCCGGACGTGGAATCCTGGATCTGGGCTCTCAAGACCGGGTCATCGGACGCATATATGGCGCTACTTTTCAGCCAGGCTGTCAGGTTGAAAGAACTGTCTCTAGCGCTTCCTTCATGTGCGAAGTATTCCAACCAAATCGTCCATCAGGCCGCCGGGCATGGCACAGGGTTCAAGGCTCTTCAGCACTTGTCGAAGATAAGCTTCGCGTGGCCGGAACATACTGGACAACGTGGTCTCTACGAGGTGACACCTTATTTATGCCTGCCATCTGTGGAGGCATATCATGCCACCCATGCTTGGCGCTGCACCGACCCAGAAGTATCTTGGGGATGGTACACACAAAAGCGAAATCGTCTTGAAGGAACCCCTAGTCTAGCGCCTAAATTGAAGACCATTGACCTGCGAAAGACCAATCTCGATCCCAACGCCATGAAACGTCTCCTTAGCGCCTACAGATCCCTTGAGTCATTCGAGCTTCTTGTGAAGCTTGAGCCTGGCCAAAGATACGTCGTCAACACACTCGGGCCGCTAGCATTCTTACAAGCTCTTCAACCTTCAATTTCAACGCTCCGACATTTGCGTCTGGGCGCACACTCAGCCTTAACATCCGGTCGGGTCCTACCACTAGGTTCTCTCCAGGGATTCGACCATCTCACCAGCCTCGATATCGATGTGCAGATCTTGCTGGGAGGTGATCCTCGAACGGCACCTAGCTTGGCCGACATCCTGCCATCGAGTATCGAATCACTCGTGCTTCGCTACTGGGTTGCAACCGAGCTGTGGGATGACGATGATCTTGTTTCTTCTCTATGGGCACTCGTCCCGCGTGCTGCGGATCAAGCGCGACGTCTACATACTGTTCATTTGGTGAGGGGTTGTGGTCGGCATGATCTTTGCTACACCTTTACCATGGACGAGCCCGAGCTTACAGCGGCCTTCTCAGCTGCCGGTATCCACTTGCCCTCGAAATTACCTGATATCAGGTGTATATGACGGGCAGGGTGCCGCCTTTCAGAATAGGGAATGTTTGAGCCGGCGTGCAGCGATTACATTGTTGCTGTCCGATCAACCACTGATCGATCTGTCTTCTGAAGGCCTAGTATGGGCACACGTTTGGGAGGGTTCAATATGCGTTGATGGGTTACGTGGATTTTCGAGCGTTGTGTGTTTCAATCGTGCGGAAAGCAAGGATGCAGCCGTACGAGACAATTTGTACCATAAGCAAGCATTGTCATTAACATTCTTCCGATGCAAAGCCTTATAATGCATGCGATGCTATGTGATATATCATGCGCTGGGAGGGTGCTAGTTTCAAAGGGCTGGCTACATCAAGAAGCAATGCCTTCCACTGTGAATGGAACAACGTATTAACGAGATGGCGATGGGCTGAATTGCCAGTTATGGCCCATTGCCAAAGCGGCAAAGCGTCAAAGAGTATAAGTGACCGTCAGAGAGTCTTGAGAAAGAAGCAGGAGAAAGGCTCTCATTAAGGAGGCAGATTACCACCCACTGGTGGCACCGCATGGGATAGACGCGCTAGAACAACGTGCATCCGGTCTAGATCATGATACAGACGGCAAATTGCTCTGCCCCACAAAAAACTTCTTCTGTTCCTACACCAAAGTCAGCTTATCAATCACATGTTTCGCTGCGGACACCCAAGCTTACCAAGCACCTCTCGCTCTTACACCCCTGACACCTCAACGCCATCTGCTTCGAGCAGCTCTCTCCACTCCTCAAATGCCTCACCGCAATATCCGCCAACGCCTCAATAAACACCGGGCTACCATTCAAACTCTCCGCGCGCTTCACCCCCGGATGCCCCGCCTCATGGATGACCTCCTGATCCAGCTCGAAGAGCGTCTCGATATGGTCGCTGGTGAACGCGATGGGGATGAGCACCAAGTCGGTCTGGCCTTTCTTGACGTAGCCCTGCACCGTGTCGCTGGTTTGGGCGCCCAGCCAGGCGGAGGGCCCGACTTGCGATTGCCAGCAGAGGCGGTAGGGGTTGCGGAAGCCGAGGCGTTGCATTACGGCGTAGACGGTGGCGCTGACTTCGGCGGGGTAGGTGTCTCCTGGAGCAACGTGTCAGCAGGAATGGGGAAGGATGTGATTGGTGGCCGGACCTCTGTTCACGACACTCATGGGTAGACTATGCGCTGAGAATAGGAGGACAACGTTGCCTCTGGTTTCCGCGGGATATGTTGCCAACTGCTTCTCTACGTTCCTGGCGAAAGCTTCCACGAGACCTGGATGCACTGGCCATCGGTCGATTACACTCCATGTTATCTTGCCCGCTTCGTTCGGATCGTTGCCCTCTAGCCTCGTTCTCCACTTCCACAACTCGTTCAGCGAGCTTCCCGTCGTCGAGCATGAGTACTGCGGATATTGCGTAAAGGCTACGGCCCTGCCCCCCTTCCCGTTTCCAAACCCATCTGCCATTAGCTGAGCGTACATTTCCTCCGTCAAAGGGTCGGCGTAGCGAAATGCAACATAGGGTTTGTGGGGCGCTGTTTCGGGAGAGGTTCGATCGAGAATTTTACACATCTCGGAAGACTGGTATTCGGACCATTTGCGAATAGGGGAACCACCTCCGATGGCGGCGTACTGCTTTTGGATTTTGGGCGTGCGGCGACGGGAGATAAGAGGGCCAAGATAGGGTTGCATGCGGCCAAGGGGAATGAGGTCCGCATCAGCCTGTAGGATAATGTCAGTATCTGCTTGATATCGTTGCCGTGTGTGCGTACGAATAGTCTGCTGAGAAAGCCGCCGACTTCATCTGTTGTGGAGGGGCCACCCATGTTCATGAAGACCATGGCTGTGGGGCCTTTCGAGGAGGTGGCATCTTGGGTCACTGGTGGAACAACGGTCGCCATCGTCCGCGATGAGTTCTGAGTATTCCATCTCCGTGACAAGCTGGGGCGAGTGGCAGTCACGGCGGCGAATTTGGCTAAAGAGCATGACGATCCATATTTCGAAGCTTGACATATCGGATTTCGTAATGCCATCAGGACACGGGTATGTAGTGGTAGACGAGAATGTAAGGACGACTCTTAGTCCAAAGGTATCGACGGTCCAATACTAGAGTAAGAAATCATCGAAGAAATAAACCCTTTTGCCTCAATCTTGAAGGTCCCCAAGATCGATGATGCAGGGCAGGCGGCAGCGGCCCGCCGTCACGTGCTTTGGCGTAAAACACTTCCGCGACCCCACCGCTCGCGTCTGCCTGAAGTACAGCGCTACGTCACTCCAAGGACCTGTAACACAGCCTCCGCCTTAGAAGCATTTGGTCGAGCATATCCTCACAATCTTATGGAGGATCATAGGTGGTCATCTCCCTAGTCATGGCGGAAGAGAACAGATGGAAGCAGGGTGGTGATGGAGAGGAAGAGGAGGAGGAGGAGCTTGACGATACGGTATGATATCAAACTAAGAGCTTCCTTGCTGAGCAGGGTTAACATACAGCAGGTATATAAGAGTGCTAAGGATGCCGTTCTGTTCGTCATCGAAGTCAGCCCGTCAATGCTCGCTGCATCCCCATCAAGCGACTCTAGAAAAGCCGACAGTGATACGCCAACCTTGGCAGCCTTGAAGTGCGCATATTCCTTAATGCAACAACGAATCATCTCAAACCACAATGACATGATGGGTGTGCTCTTGTATGGAACCGAAATTTCGAAGTTTCAAGGCGAAGAAGAAGAAGGGGTCGCTTATCCACATTGCTATCTGGTAACGGATCTTGATATTCCATCTGCTGATGATGTTAAAGCTTTGAAGGCGCTCGTGGAGGACGAAGCAGAATCTAAGAGTCTCCTTGTGCCTTCAAAAGAGGCAGTCTCAATGTCCAACGTTCTTTTCTGCGCAAACCAAATATTCACCACTAAAGCCCCTAATTTCTCTTCTCGGCGCTTGTTCATTGTTACAGATAACGACAATCCTCATGCGACCGACAGACAGCTGGAGAATGCTGCTGCTGTTCGGGCAAAGGACCTATACGACCTTGGGGTGCTGATTGAGCTTTTTCCCATTTCGAAGCCTGATCATGACTTCGACCGCTCAAGATTCTATGATGTAAATGCCGCATATTATTGTCTCGGTTCTGATTGAGCTGATATACTCAGGATATCATATACAATGCCACCTCTTCCAACACGTCAGCGCCTGCGCCGCTCACTCCTGCCAATCAGCCCGCCTTGGCAAAAGATGGCATCAGCCTTCTCAACTCCCTGCTCTCGTCCATCAACTCCAAAGCCGTCGCCCGCCGTGCTCTCTTCTCGAATCTTCCCATGGAGATCGGGCCGGGCTTCAGAATCTCGGTTAAAGGCTACATTATCTTCAAGCGCCAAGAGCCAAAGCGTAGCTGCTACGTGTGGCTCAATGGTGAAAAAAAGCAGATAGCGACTGGTGTAACGACACAGATGGCAGAGGACACAGCACGGACAATTGAAAAAGTGGAGATCAAGAAGGCTTACAAATTTGGGGGAGCGCAGATCGTATTCACACCCGAAGAAGTGCTTGCGTTAAGACATTTTGGCGATCCAGGTATCAAGGTTGTTGGTTTCAAGCCGATGAGTATGCTGGATATATGGGCCAACCTCCGGCCCTCCACATTTATTTACCCTTCAGAGGACGATTATGTGGGATCTACTCGAGTGTTCTCTGCACTACAACAGAAACTACTAAAGGATCGAAAGATGGGCATTGCATGGTTTGTAGCCAGAAAGAATGCCACGCCACAGATCGCTGCGGTCTTGCCGGGAGCAGAGAAGCTGGACGAGCACGGAAGCCAAACGGTTCCACCAGGGATGTGGATCGTCCCACTTCCCTTCGCCGATGACATAAGACAGAATCCGGAAACTAATCTGATCAGAGCGCCCGAAAACTTGATTGACCTAATGAGGAATGTGGTGCAACAACTGCAGCTCCCCAAGGCACGGTATGACCCATCAAAGTATCCCAATCCTTGTAGGTCATCCAGGTGCAAAGATGAGAATTTCTATAACTTATAGGGCTGACATTCTGCGAGCGCTACAATGGCACTACCGGATACTTCAAGCTATGGCTTTGGACGAGGACATCCCCGATAAGCCTGATGACAAGACAATACCGAAGTATCGACAAATCGATAAGGTAGCCCGCCTTCTCAAACCAGCCGCCACTTTGTTTCCCTTATGGAAGGGAGGTGCTGATTCGGTCACAGCGTGCGGGTTCTTATGTAGTCGACTGGGGCATTGAGCTGGAGGCTCAGACCAAAGCATGGGAATTGGAAAACCACTCTGCTGCTCCTGCTGCTCCTGCTGCTCCGGCGAAACGTGTCGCTGCGGGCAACGCTGAGCTACCAGAAAGAGGCCACAAGAAGATCAAGACTGTGGATGATGATGATGGGATGAGTGATGAAGCAATGAAGAAGACTTTTGATAAGAACCAAGTTGAAAAGCTCACGGTTCCAATTCTGAGGGCCTGGTTACAGAGCAAGGGACTCTCTGTCAGTGGGAAGAAAGCTGACCTGGTGGAGAGGGTTGAGGCTTTCTTTGAACGAAAGTAGGGCTATCGAGGCAGTTTACCTGAAATTGATGGGTTCGTGCTTTCGATTTCTTTACGTCACAACCCAGATTGATAGTAGGCTTTCACTGCGGACTAGGTTTCGGGACTCCTGACATTCGTAGTCTCCTTTCGCGGAAGAGGTCGACATTTCACTGTCATTGACGACAATGTTGTATCGAACTTACACTATAATAGTCAGGCTGGATTCACCTTGCCTGTGCTCGCCTAATCAAATTCACCGACGATGTACTCTCGAGGTCACAGTAGTATAGCACCGGGCAATGGACGCTAGACGTTCCGTGTGATGCAGGCCGTGTTCCCCTATTCTTCATCGCAGGTATAAACTTCAATGGCTTTCACATTCGTTCCCGAGGCGAATAGGGACGATCCTACATCTTCACGCGAACAACGAGGGCTCTCGAGAAGGTACTTGGGCCGGTGACCCTGTCCGAGTGATAAGTCCCAAAAATAATTCTTCCATGCTTGAGCGTATGGAGAGAAAACGACGAATGGCACCTGCTACAAATAACCTAATAAGGCCTGAGAAACTAGCTGGCCCTAATCCCTTCGACCCACCTCCTCATGCAACGATACCCGCAACAAAACGTCCATCTTCCGAAACAACACTTTATCCCGAGACCCCAGCACCAGCTCCAACAGAATCTTCTCATCCTCCTCCGCCCTTACCGAGTCAGCCATCATCTCATACTCCTCTGCTTCAGCCCTCCAGCAAGCCAGAAATGCAGAGTTCAATTGCCAATGAGTCACCCACCCCATCCGTAAGCGTCAACACTGATGCCAAAGATGTAAGTCCAGCTTCCATTGTACGGTCGGATGACCCCAAAATGTCGGTGCAGAGGCTGGCTTGTTATATCGAGACGTCTACAGCTGCTGACTTCGTCATGCAGTCTAGTTCTCCTGCTCTTAGCCTTCATGGGTCCAGTCAATACCTTACCTAAAGCGCACGTCAACGAGTATAGCTCGATGGCAGAGAGGCGGTTAACATGACCAAGGAAATAGTCCAGAGTACAACGGCGAAGGGTACGATACTCTGTGCAGTGAAGAATGCCATATAGATGAGTAAGGTAGTAGTGTATAGGTTTAGAAGTAGTGAAAAGAGCAATACTTACATCCCCGGACGCGATTGCCGGATACCCTAAAGACAAGTGCTTACGAATCGTCGGAATCTTCCTCCATAAAGGATGACCAGCTCGCCCAACCCAATACACCGTTGAACGACTCCTTCCTTACAACATCCTGAGCCTAATGGCACAATGTCATAATAGTGAAGCATATTCTCGTCCAGCTTCTCTATGTCTGAGCATCATGAAGACTCAGGGGAAGGAGGTACCAACCCTAAATGTTCGACCCTAGAACGAATATGGGGCGATGGAAGTACAATCTGTACTTTTGGTATGGCGCAGTCCAAGAGGCAACGCGTGGAGCTCTTCGAAGTCTACAAGAGGATCGGAATCCGCTTCACTCAGTCAAACGGTATCTTTCCCGTGGTCGACACTACGCCAGCACCTTGACGATGACGACGCTCGGGGAAATGGCCGAAAGATGGAACGTCTGAAGTTCGACCTCATTTCCCCTGATGCCCGTCACTGAGCACCCAGCACCACGCGCGGGACCTCCCAGCAGTGATGAAATGTTCCCTCCGCTTGCTCCTCGGCGCCTCTCTCATACTCCTCATACCTCTTTTCTTCCTCTCTCGACATCTTCTCGATCTGTGGGATCAGTACAATGGTTCAGCATACGTCGTGGCCTTCATCAGCCATGGCAATCAAGTCAGAACCCCTCCCATCCCCGCCCAACCCGGCGACAAGATTATCGTCATGGCCAAGCTTGAGCAGGAGAACACCGACTGGGTAGCCGAGTATTTGCCTGAGTATACACCTTTCCCCCCCTCCACCTTCACCCCACGACTAACCCTGCCGCCAGCTGGCAGCGAGCAATCTACACCGTCAACCCCTCCTCCTCCTCCTCCTCTTACTCTCCAGGCCGCAATATCCTTACGACCTCCCTTAACAAAGGCCACGAAAGCATGGCCTACCTAACCTACATAATCGACCACTACGCCTCCCTCCCGGCCACTCTTGCCTTCCTGCACTCCCACGCCTCCGGCTTCCTCTGCGCCTGGCACACAGATACCCCTCTGCATTCCAACATCGACTCGTTGAATACTCTCCAAATACCCTTCGTGCAGCAGAACGGCTACGTGAATCTTCGCTGTAACTGGAACCCCGGCTGTCTCCCTGCGCATAGATACAACAAGCACATCACCCCAGAGGTATGGCATGACATCTTCGGCAACGTCTCAGTATCGCAATTCTCGCATAGGGATGATATGGGGTTTGTCCCTGAGCAAGTAGGCACGGCGTGCTGTGCGCAATTTGCGGTGAGTAGGGATCGGGTGTTGGAGAGGCCGAGGAGCGATTATGGGGGCTTCAGGAGGTGGATTGTGGAAACGGGAAAGAGCGATGCGCAGAGTGGGAGGGTGATGGAGTTCCTGTGGCATGTGATTTTTGGAATGGATGCTGTGTAGTAAGTTCTCCCCTACTACCGAGAAAGTTGACGAGAAGAGGGGATGAAAGGCTGAGTTGGAATAGCTGCCCGGATGAGGATGCATGTTACTGTCAGGTATATGGGCGGTGTTAGCGGCAACAGAGAGGAGCTGTGAGGTTGGATAATGCACGACTGGCGATGAAGAATTAATGGCTGGAGTAAGCTTGATGTTCTGACCTCCAGTATGGACTGAAGCCGTCAAAGAAATAACAATCAAAAACCAAGAAGTGTTATAAAATAAGGAGGTCTATAAAGCTTCATCAAATAAAAACAACCTGATCACCAGCCAACTCGAACCCGCATCTCCTACAGAGCAAAAGAAATTGACCACACACATCAGTGCCAGATCACTCGAATCGATCGGAAGATATCCGAATAGACAGATCGAGCAGCCCTCTGCGCCACAGTCAACTCCTTCAACCATCAACAAGTAATTTCGAAAAATATGTCTGCACTCTCTGCATTCACCATAGAGACTAGCTATGCAAGAATATACATACGACGATGCCCACGGGAAACAGTCCCAGACCGAGAGCCCCCCCCCCCCCAAAAGCCTCATTACCATTACTAACCCCAAGATTGATCCATCTCCTTTCCCTCGACAGTCATCAAACCTAGCACAACATTCCCTCAATCCATGACGCGCTAGACCTCTTCAAACCAGAAAATGATAAGTCTACAAAGCCCAGAGGGGCAGACGGATGGTTTATCGACATCGCATACTCACTCACTCACTCACCTGCCCATCTACGAAAAGGATCCTCGCAGGGACTAGGGATATGAAATGGCAGAATTCTTTTTCCTTATGAGCATCCGCGTGGTGCGCTACTGTGTATCTTCGCCTCTTGTTGGGCTAGTCCCACTCTTCACAAACAGCTAGCTATTTCAGACTTCTCAAACTTGTCTTCATCCCGAGCATGATATACACTAACCCCCCCCTTTCCCCTTAGTACTCTCGCAAAGAAAAGAAAGGCTTGCGTGAGAAGGCGAGAGGTAGTGAGTGAGGAAAAGAAAAATGCTAGATTTGTGCGTTGGGTGGAGTGGGAGGGCACTGATATCCGCGCTTCTAGTTCGCAGGGTTGGGCATTGTTTGGGTTTATGGTTCGGGATATGAAGGGTGTAGTGGGAGGAAAGAAGCTGCGCGTTGTAATTATCATTGTATGTTCTAGTAGCTACTTTGCGTACGCTACACACAGGATTTCGTGATCCCTCTATCCCAGAGCCAGATTTCCAAAAGTAAGCGATATGATTCCATCCCAAGGTAGAAGGCATCCTTGCCATATATCCAAACAACGCCAGAGGTGAATAAAGAAGGAAAGTCTACGGTCTATATATATTGTATCCCCATATACGCAGCCCAATAGGGCGTTCATTAGGTTTATCCCTTTCCTCCAATAGCCAGATATGACGCCAGTATAGGATCGCAAACAGTGCGTAGGGATAACGATGTATATGCCATGAGTGTTGTAGTCGTACAATGGTATGTGCTGGAAGGATCCAGCGACATATGCCAATTATATAGTAGGTTATCCAAACTGGAAGGAGGGACGGACATGCTCGCCAAAGTGCTGTCAAAATAGTCCAACGTCGATCACCCAGGTCTTCGGAACGGCTCAATGCTCAACGTCGGGGTCTCGACCTTTGAGTTGTCTGGCACGCCCTCAGCCTTGCGGCGCTCGAAAAAGTTGTGGCATTCCCCAACGAGTATTGCCCATTCAGCAAGGGCTCGCCCAGCATATTTGCTGGGGCCGGCCGTTGCGCCGTCCGGCCTCAGAGGGGTGTTGTCTTGTGGCACGGTACCTAAAGATTCCACAAAGAGCTGTGCTGGCGTCGGAAGTTTGGGCGGAAACAGTTTCCGGTCTCTACTGGGGAAATTCGCATTCTCAAACCACTCAAGGTGAAATTTGAAAGAATGGCTGCGGTACGCTGTAACTGGCTGCGGGCCAGGGGTGCCCGATACTGCTGAAGCTGGCTGTACTTTATCTTGTGGTTTGGAGACGTGGTCGATAGCTGGCGGTCGTGAGTCCGAAGAAGGACCGGACGAGCTGCTAAACGGCAGTATGCTTTTCAGCAGGCCCCAGCGTCTTTTCCCCCCACTCGATGCTGTCTCTGCAGCTGCCGAGGCATTGATGGATGCTGACGGTGATGATAGTACTACGGAGTCCCTAGATGTCGGTCGCGACGGTCCCGAAGAAGAATTCGACACCGCTGAGAGAATGTTGTCAAAGGAAAGAAACATCCCGGGTGGCGGGGGCTGGTCATTCCTTAGTATCAGCAGACAACGGCTCGGTGCTGGACTACACGGTGCGGTCGACGGAGCCACAGAGCTTTGTTCCTTTGCGCGGTCCTGAAGCCAAAGAAGATGGCGCCAGACAGTGTTGAGCCGTGCAGATAATGTCTCCAGGATCGCTCTACGGGTTGTCAGCTACGATCCGTACAATACTCAGATGGATCACTGACCTGTCGTCCTCCGATGCAACAGCGTCGAATCTTCCTACCCGCCAAACAAGCAGGCGCATGTAGAATGCTCGCACCATGGGGCACCAATGATTGAACTGCCTAACGAACGTTTCTTCGCTGAGTAGCCAGCCCAGGCATACCTCCCTCCGTCTGGATGGATCGCTTGTGATCGTACCCCAGAGACTGTAGAGGAAGGCGCAAAGACGAATCTCTGTCATGCTGTTATTACTCTCCATCATCAGCTTGAATACGTTGATCCAGAACGCCCAGTCCAGATTCGATACAGTGGTATCTACTGACTGGTAGTATCTGACAAATATCACGATCGCCTCTTCAAGGAAGTCGCATAGTGTAAAACAAGCCAGATGGTCAAAGCGAGAAGTCTGGCTAGCCGTAGCCTTCAAAAGACTCTGAAATGATTCAGCGAACAGCTCTTGAGCTTTCGGCGTGATTGCAGCATTGCCAGATAGGCAGTCTCGTAGAAGCATAATGAGGCGGTTCTCAGCCATCGACCTATTCATGCTGACCGGCGAAATCGGAAGTACCGCGGCGGACACGTCAGGCTCGGCCATTGGATCATCAAAGGAAGGTCCCTTGAGAGGGTCGATTGTGGGCTGGCTGGTTATGCGCTGTATTGTCCCTTTGAGTAACGTGAGCAGCTGAGCCTGTACCAACACGTATCCTGGGGCGCAGATTTGCTCTTCGCGGGATACATTATCGGGCAGATGTTGGTTGAGAAGATCGTAGTAATATTTCGTGAACGAAAAGAACAGATCAGTATCTCTGCCAGCCCAACGTCCAGTCCACGGCCCATTCCAGGGAATGTATGATGTGGCGATGGACACCTGTGGCCGGGACGAGAGATGCCTCAGCATCGATCGGACCGAGCTGAAGGCTAGGTTCCGCAAACATGCAGGAAATCTTCCAGAGATTTTTCCTGCAATTTGACGGAGGTCTCCTCCGTTTCTAGACCCATGCGCGGTATGAACATGCTTCAGAGCATTGGGTGAGACAGACCAAAGCCGCACCAAGATCTCAGCAACGCCATCGCAATAGAAGAACGCATATGCTATCGCCTTACCACAGAAAGCAACGACACTAGCCGGAACACTCCTAATGGACATTTTGTCTACGACAAAGGCCATCTGCGCCAAGAGATTCTGGACATAGGTGTTTCTGATGTTATGAACGACAGATTCTGCCAAGAAATCGGACAACGTGGAGCCCAAGGATGTGGTCGATCTCGACTTCAACGATGGTCGAGCGGATCGAAGGGTACTGGTCGATGGTGACACGCTCCATTCCGGTCGTATCATGATGGCCGTGACAGCGTCCAAGACATAAGGTCTGTCACTACCAGACAGGGACTCACCGTTTCGACCATTCAACATCTCCAGAAGGCCAGTCCACCACTTATTAAGAACGTTGACTCGGCGATCGAGATCTTCAGGCTTTAACGTAAAGTTTGGCAAAGGCTCCGTATGAGCCTTTAGGAAAGGCATGAGCGTGGAGCGAATGACTGCACACTTTGAACTGCTCGGTCTCGAATAAAATCTATGCACGCTGTCAGCTCGTCCTCAACACCTAGAGCTTGAGCGCGTACTTCTGGAAGTCCCCGTCAAGCGCGCGGAAAGCACTCCATAATTCATCCTTTTTCCTCGGCGACTCGATTCCATTGGCCTGCAAACGTTCGAATGATCTGGATTTGGGTAGGCTAGGCGGTACCTCGGAGGACGCATGCGCGTGAGATAGGGGAAGGCGATCGGTCGAGAAAGACCTTGGAATAGGCGGCACAGAGGGGTAATTCTGCTCTGATGGGATCATGGTCATGAGGGAGCTGAGAGGCCGTCGAGCTTTCGTACGTCCGACAGTACCGTCCTGAGGCTGGGTCTGGCCATGGCCATTCACAATCGTCGAACCGTTCACACCCGCGGAAACAGATTGTGGTTCCAGTCCTCGATGACTCGATAGAACATCCTTTTCAGATGGAGCTCGCTCAGGTGTTCGACCCGTGTCAAGTGAAGGAGACCTCGGAGGTCCAGTCCAAGTTTGGCGTGCGATTCTCGATATTGACCTCGTGACCGACCTCTTCTTCTTCCCTTGATCTGCACCTGTATTATTCTTCCGGATCTTTGAATCGTAGCTAAGCTCGGGTTCGTCGTCGTCCGATGTAAAAGTGAATTTTGAAGCAATATATTTCGTCTCGGGCTTGGGCTTGATCGAGAGACGTCTAGCAAGGTGTGCATAGCCATCGGAGTCTGTCAATCCATCTCCCTGCCGGGAGGGCCTCTTGATTGAAGCATGCCGAAAGTTGTTCGCCTTTGGATTCGCGATGACGTTTTCCGAAAAGGTACGCTGGATGCCATTGCGCTCGAAGGACGCATCAGAAGGTGTCGTCGCTGGAAACTGCGTGTAGCTTGCTGATCGAGGGATCGCGTCGAGACTGAACTCCTTTTCTCCGTTCCGCTCATCTGATGTCCTACTGGAGGGAGGTATACCGGCCAGACTGGACGTGGTCGTCCGAGCCGGAGAGGGCTGGGACGACGCCGTAGACATGCTGTCGTGGCCTTTAGCCGGCCCCGCCTTGCTAGCTAATGTGTAGTACTTCAACGGCCCTCATTTCGAGCCCTACACCGCACCTTGTAGGCTGACTGAATGATTGGTGTCACGATGAATAGCTCAGAATTAGCAGATATCGGATCGAGGAAAGCGGCGGACACGATTGTTGCAGATGCGAAGATTAACGAATGTGATAAAGAGCATACAAAGGCCCGAGGATTAAAGATGCAACGGGGTCAACAAGAGACGCAGGGACCGGCGAAGGCAGTGACAATGGTTGGGGCAATTGGAGGGACCGCATGCTCCAACATGCACAACAAGCAACAGCCACCAAGCCCAGAGATGATGAAGGTATGAGACAGTACGCCTACGCGTAACTTCCTACTCTACCGAGTAATAACCGGCACTCCCCGGCTCCAGATTCCCGAACTAAAGTGAAGGCGGACGATCCCCGCACGGTGCGCTGGCGCTAAAAAAAGATCTTGACAGCAATCCGTGCGATCTCATGCTGTTCGAGGACGTTGATACTTCGTTGGCATTGTAACATGCAAGCCCGATTCCGCTGAAGCTGTTGAATCTAAACGTTCAACGTGCTTTGCCCACGCGAACCATGGACACCACAAAGAAAGTGTAACGCTTGCAGAACAACTGATACCCAATTACCATTGAGCACGGTCCATGGTTTGCAGGGCTTCAATGATTGAGCTATCGACTAACGGTCTGGCTGTATCATCGTCGTGTCTACAATCTACAATCCGTCTCGATGGGCAGCGCTGCTTCCTTACGACTACAATGGTGACATGGAGGAGAGTCTGGACCTCGGAATTTGCGTTTCGAATCAGAAAGCTTGGTTCGATGACTAGTCCTGTTCTCCTCAAAGCAGACTTGCAGTATAGGTTCCACTTCAATTATACTTTCTCCTTCGACGGTTTCTTGCTTTTCCGCAGGGACAGATCCGGACGAAAGATGCGTTTCAAGCCCATCCAGGGCGTATTAATCGGGCTTTCGGGGCCTGTGTAAATGAACACATCGTACAAAAATCCGCCGAAGGTACAGCCTAGGAAGGAAGCTTCGGAATCTTAACGCCCGTTTACGATTGTGGCCATGGAATAAGTACTCACCAACCATAGGGACCCAAAAGTAGTAATCTCCCGCACTCCATACTTCGGAACCATATCCGACGGCATCTGGTGGTATACTTCAGCACCGTTGGCACTAAGATGGAACCAAAGGGTCTTACATGACATCAATCGAGGTCCAAAGTCTCGTGCAAGGTTGATCGCATATCCAGTCTCCCATCCAAAACACGCGCCGAGCCCGAATATCAGGAAAAAAAGTGCGAGGGCTATGATCCTGAACGTGAGCCGCCCATCTGAAGAACGTGAAAGGGTTGAAGAGCCTACGGAAGAATGGGCCCGCCCCAGTCTTGCCCATGGCACCCCTGTTGGACTCATCCTTGAGAGCAAAAATGACAAACATGAGTAGCGTGGCTGTGATGAACTCGGAGAAGAATTGGTTGGTTTTCCCTAAAAATTGCTGAGGATAAGTACAGAAAATTCCTGCGGTGGCTGTTGGACTAGGCGGCACTGTTGAACGGGTCAGTGGCTCTGCACTTGAGATAGGCGCAAAACATCATGTCCAATGCATGCATCGGCGCCACCGATCAATGCAATCACGAGACAGCTATAACGCCTTTCTTGAAACCATACTCGGACATGATGCGTTCGAGACAGGGATGAGGCCGAGGGATAATGTGATACGATAGAAACGAGTTATCACTGACGACCTACCTGTGCGGACGCCGACGCCCTCATAATTGTCGATCCCCGTAATATAATTCCCATATATCACCCCCGCCGCAACGAAGCCACCCAAAAACTGCGCCAATAGGTATATTGGGAACCTTCGCCAAGGCAAGCCACGATATAGACAGAAGCAAAATGTCACCCCAGGGTTTAAAAACCCACCGGAGTCGCCTGCGACGTATATACCCAGCATGACACCCAGTCCCCAGCTATTGGTTGTGTCAGCCAACGACCTTCATCTCAGTCAATCAGCCTGCGATTTCTTCATCATACCCCCAAGATATCGACTGGTAATTGCCGTTCCCACTCTTGCCTGGAGCAGCGACCTGGCCTGCAGATAGTAGCACCTGTGCGACGGAACCATCACCGAACAGCACCATGATAAAAGTGCCAAAGAACTCCGCGAAAGGCTCTCGGAGGGCCAACCGTATCCTACTCCATACAAGATCGTTATGTTCTAGATCTTGATGCTCGTCTACAAGAGGTGCCGAGGCCGTGAGACCGAGCAATGTCCTCGTCCTGGTCGGGTTGGATCGAGGCGAGGAGTCCAGCTCGACCCCCAGGCCATGATTGGTCTCTTCCTCGGTGTGGATGCTGCCCATTGGAAGCTCTCGAATGATTGGTGATTTGATGCTGCTTAGGCGAGGACAGTAGTATGACGGTCAATGCAAGGTCAGTGTGCATCGATCATTTGTAGGGAACAGAGTGCAGAATACATGTAATAAACATAAGAGCCTGGGACTGATAAAAGAGAAGGCCGTGAGCGACGGGACGAGCAGCTCGTATCTACAGAGTCGAATGTGGGGTAGCTTGAGGGGGAGAGCTGCAGGATCGGTGGGGACCGAGGCTTGAGGCTGAGGCTGGCCCACTCAGGGGGACTGCAATGATCAGTATCAAGTACTCTCGTACTCAAGTGCTTTCGTACTCAAGTGCTTCTCGTTGCACCAGAGTCCATAGTTTCGTCAGATAAGTAGCCATGGGGGAAACATGCGGTCGAGGATTCCGGCATACTGGTATTGCAACAACAGGTCAGTAGCTGAGCCGTCGAAGTGAGCTTGAGCTTGAGCTTGTGGAAAGCTGGCCTCTGCGTTACTCTCTCTTCCAGATTATCAGAGATTGAAAAACTTCGTCTCCTCCGACCCCTAAACCAAGGACTCAACATGTTTTCAATGCTTACTGCTTGGAGTGAATGTTGTCGGTGATTTTCGGCCTGTGATGCTGTTCTTCATCGACGGCTTTCCTCTGATGTTATGTACTGTTCTGTTTCGAAGTCACAGCATCGTTGGTGAATGTAGTTACTAGGTCCACGGTCAAGCTGTACTAAACAAACAGCCTTGGGAATGTGTCCGTGCGAAGACCAACACAGAACCCTAATAGCGTCAAAGTCGCCAATGTAGCCCCAGGATTTCTGTGACCTGGTCTCGAATCTCGGCCACGGATCGCCCTGTCTTTCATAGCTTTGGTAATTCCGGGCTGGGCTCAGAGGCTATGCGAGTCGTTTTCAGATTGAAATACCAGCACCAGAAAAGAGTGTTAATGAAAGTTGATCATGATACATCTGAGACCCTGCTACACATTTTATTCAAGGAAAGGAAAAATGAGCCGAAGCACTTAGCTCTATCGTGAGCTACCGTATGCCTGAAAGGTGGAGTCGGGTCTGAGTATAGAGCAAAACCGCGCGGCCACTCTACTGGACCGAAGGAGAATCGCAATGCCAGAGATCTCAAGAGTTCCGAATGGTGATGATGTATAATCTAATGTGCTGCTTCCTCTTCTTCCTCCTCCTCCTCCTCAAACCAGTCTTCCTCGGCGACTGCTTCACCCTCAGCGGCTTGTCCTTCTACCTCCACCTGCTGTTCGTCGTAAGCCTTGAGCTCTTGCGCGATATCTCCCTCGTCCGGTGATCGCGGTGCCTTGGGTGCAGTGAATTTTTGGACTTGTCCTTCGGCATCGGAGGGTTTGACAGGGCTTGGCTTGTAGGCTTTGAGCTCTTTGAGGTAGAGATCTTGGACGAGATCGGCTAGCGAAAAGCCTATTAGCATCTCAACAGGCCAAGGTCTGCCGGTAATTGAAGCGCTGTACCTCGTAGAGCTGCTGTGGGTGCAAGGAATGTCCTTCGTTGGACGATAGCTTGTTGGCGCGCCGCCCGAGCCATTGTAAGGCGCTATATTCGTCAGCGTGAATCCAATGCAAAACACTCGCCTGTAGAGCCATACCACAGCCCTCAATGATTGAGCCATCACCATGATTTCGGTGATTCCACAGAATGGTCGGAAAGTGAGGCAAGTGAAGGTTCAAGGAGGTACATGAGGCTTGTTCCACTTGCTTGGCGGCTGATTCACCAGATTTCGGCGCTTGACCGTTTCGGGTCGCCTCTCCAGCACATTTGCTCAGCCTCGACACTCCTCTCCCTTCCTCCTCTTTCAACCTCCCCGACTCACACGACTCCAAACACACTTCTCGCTGAACAACTCGAAATCGTCCGTCAGAATCCGCTAAGTTGCTGGTCAGCTTTTCCACGATTACGAGAGACTGCTTTTCGACGCCTTGACTGCGCTTGTCGGACAGCAGCCAGCCAGCAGAAACTCTCCCACCTGCGCAAGGGTGGTTCCGCTCTGACTTTCGCCAACACAACTCCATCGACGACACTATCACGATCATTTATCTTTCGATATCATCGAGATTGTCATCGATTTGGCGCTTGACTGTGAGGTCAAGATTAGACCTAGGCTGTCCCTAAGCCTCCCCAGAGTCATTACCCAAAAGTCGCTCACTGGTCTTTGTGTATGTGGCTGGGCGCTGTCGACCTCATCTTCAGACCCAGCTGACATGCAGATTTGCTGGTAGTGATATTTCGAGGCACAGGTACCTCACCTCACCTCGTGGGTAAAGGTCGTCGAGCTCCGCTCATTACCGTAACCACACACTACCCCGCAAATCGCCAAACTGTATTCCCCACTCTTTATCAAAGTTCAAGCCCAGAAATACAAGTTCAAATCCGCCAAAGGAATCAGAAAGCGAGAGAAAACGAGCTTGGGTAAGCCCAAGCCACTTGGCAGAATGGCCACCTCGACTCTCTCACCGATCCCTGTCCCCGGTCTGGCAACTGCTGCGAAGCCTGAGTCGCAGTGGAAGGAAAATCTCAGCATAAAAACAAAATGTCCTGATTGCAAGGAAGATCCGCCCAACCTTGTCGAAGAGTTTTCTTCCGGAGACACAGTATGCGCGTCTTGCGGCTTAGTGCTCGGGGAGCGGATCATCGACACTCGCTCGGAATGGCGTACCTTTTCGAATGACGATCAGGGCAATGATGATCCTTCTCGTGTTGGGGAGGCCCCAAATACTCTTTTGAATGGTTCTAACCTGCAGACAACCATCTCGTTCGGCGACGGCATCAAGAGCCGCGAGCTCGCCCGAGCTCAGAGTAAATCCACCGACACCAAGTCCAATAAGGGACTTATGGCCGCCTACCGAGAGATCGGTACCTACAGTGATACAATCGGCATAACACAAGTGGTCTCCGATACGGCCAAGCATCTCTACAAGATGGTCAGCGACTCGGGTGCTTTCAAGGGCAAGCCCCAAGAAACACTCATCGCCGGATGCATCTTCGTCGCCTGCCGCCAATGCAAGGTCCCTCGAACTTTCCGAGAAATCTTCGCTTTGACGAAAGTATCGAAAGCCGAAATCGGGAGGGTTTTTAAGGCATTAGACAAGTTCTTCGCGCAACAGAACAAGGAGAAGATGGATTCTCTTGTCGCTGCTGGTAAGTTCCATAGGTTGTCTCATTTCTTGTTTGCTTGGGGTTAATGTAAGACAATCAAGGCTCTGTTGGCCAAGATAGCTACGCTGCCACCACCTCGACCGACGCAAAAGAACTCTGCCTGCGCTTCTGCAGCCAACTTCAGCTCAGACAGCAGTGCGTATCGCTGTCGCAAGACCTGGCTGAGAAGATGCAGAACGGTGGTTCTCTCGCGGGCCGCTCGCCTTTGTCTGTCGCGGCGGCTTGCATCTACATGGCTTCCTATCTCCTGGGTACACCGAGATCGCCGAAGGATATCTCGGCTGTTGCGGGCGTCAGCGACGGTACCATCCGCACCGCCTACAAACTGATCTACCCCGAGCGTGAGAGCCTTGTGGAAGAGAAGTGGCTACAGCCTGGGAAGGCCGACATGAAGAAGCTGCCGTTGGCTTAGGTGTGCCATGGGATAGCCCGACGTCGAGAAGCTCCGCCTGGCTCGAGCATTTAGCTGCCGGTGTGCAATCCGACAGCGACGCTGATCCTAGGAGGCTCGCATGAGTGATGATTCGCGATTCTTACCACAAGAATGTTTTCCTCTATCCATGCTTTTTCCTCTATCCAAGCTTGTACTGCTGACAATACAGCAACACACATACAACTTTCACAATAATACCCCAAAATCACATTTGATCCGGTGGGAACAGCAAGTAGGCTGCCTTAGAGCAGCTCGGCTGGCAGCACCAGGACGATGTTCGCAACTAGATAGATGGCACTGCTCAGGGCTCATACGCGCCCATGTCTGTAATTGAATCATGATCAATCATCTCATCACGCATACTATGACTGCAATTACTTTGGTGTAGCCTTTGCAACAACGTTCGTCCCGAAGGCCGATATCAACCAAGTAAAAAGCCAATGATTCTCTAATCGTCCACATTCTCAATATGTACAGAACCTCGAGTATACTCCCGATGAGCAAGCAGTAATCACCCCCCATAGCATGCCCAGCGATGCCCCAGCCTCCCCATGCTTATGATACAACATATGAGAAACGCCCATATCCTTGTCAATGCAACAACTTCTTGCTCGCATACATCAGAATATCCGCCGCCTTCTGAAGCTGTCCCTGGGCCAGCATCCACTCCCCATCATCGACCGCATCCCTCACGCCCGGGAAGAAGGCTTCATCGTAGCCAGACCACAGCGCTGGCGCAAATATGACGTGTTTGTACTGTTCGCGACCCGGGAGCTGTAACACCCGATCAGCATCTTGTTTCAAGCGTTTCAAGGAGGTAGGAAAATAGGGGTTGACTTACACCACCGTCAACATCCAACAGGTTCGTCTCGAAGTTCGCCATCCGCGTGTTGTGGCTCACCCGCTTGATGGCCATGACATTGCTCTCGAAGCCGCCTTGGCCGAGCACCGCATCCTTCCACGCCTGATCCCAGCGATGGAACTCCGCGGCGTTGGTGGCGAACAACTCCGCTGCGTCGTGCAGCGGCTTGAAGTCCAATGTCTGTGTTTCCCCACCCTTTGAGGCGGCGTACTGCTCCAGATCTGTCACATAGCCCTTGACGTAGCGAGCGTAGGCTTCGTAGTCAAAGGGTATTAGTGGCGCGTCAGCCATTTCGAGGATGAGAAGCGCCCAGACTTGCGCGAGTGTCTTGTGGTATTGGAAGCCGGGGTCGCCGAACTGGCTCATCCATTCAAAGTTGTCGTAGCAGCTATGGTATGGAAATGGGGGACCGGAAAAGGTCATGTCGATACTTGATGTTCCTGCCATATCTTGGAAGGCGACATGATCGCTTCCGGCGCCGAGACCGCCGAGTGTACGGTTCTTCTCTTCCCATAGCGAGCGGAGAGTCTTGTTCTTGACAGGATCGTCAACGCGGTCGAGGACATCGAGAAGAATATTTTCGAAGCTTGGACAGCCGGAAGCTTCGAAGTCATCGCCCACGGCGGCAATGTCTACGTTCAGGTACGCAACGCCGTTTTTACGGAGGTCTTCCATTCTGGCCTCAACGTGCTCAGTGGAGCCAATTAGGTTGTATTCCTTGGCATCCCAGGACGAGAACTCGATGGTGCGAAGAGGTTTCCATCCGAGACTGCGAAGCTCACCGAAAATACGCACAATTTCCAGAAACACAGCTGTCCCGCTGCCTGGATCTGCGGCGCCGAAACACCATGCATCGCGGTGATTGCCGACAATGACCGTCTTCTCAGATTGCTCAACCCCGGTTATTCTTCCCAAGACGTTGTAGATGGGCCGACGCTCAACCTCGTCCTGTTCGTTCATGAGCTGTACTATAGGGGACTTTTGATCGCCCGTCGAATAACCGACTTGCAGACCTCCAACCCAGTCCTCGAACTTCTTGCCGTGGCCTTCCAAAGCTTCAAGCAGTTTGAGCGCGTCTCTTGACGCCAAGGGCAAAGATGGGATCTTGTTCAGCCCAGGAGTGTCTGCTTTGTCATCCCTTTTCCTCTCGCCTGGCAGAGAAGCGAATCCACTACTTAGTACATCACCGGCGACCCAGCTTGTCAAACCGACTGTTCCTCGTTGAACCCCGTCGCTAGGCATGTAACGTCCTTCGGGAAAGACCTTCCCTTTGGTAAAGCCATCTTCAGCAGGATCGCTATAAATGAGACACCCGACAGCTCCGGCTAGCTCGGCAGCTTTGACCTTCAAGGCTCGATCGGTCTGAGTCCCGTAATATCTGACTAGAGCTATCGACCCTGTGACGTTGACGCCGTTGTCGGCTAGCCTTCGGAAATCTTCCCTTGAGCCGTAGTTTGCATATATCAGGGGGCCAGTGACGTTGCCAGATTTTGAAAGGCCATGGAAAACATATGTCTGTTCTCGGGGAACTTCCGAGTACGCAAGTTCTTCGTCGAGTGCTGCCGTCCATGCTTTGTCCGGGGGATCGATGATAGCCACCCGGCGACCAGCTTTTGTGGGATAATTGAGGTAGACGTCAAACCGCTCCAATCCTGTGTTTTCCAGATGGGCGGCACTGAAGAGATCCTCCACGCATCGCGCCAAAACGAAATTTCCTTCGGTGCCTGCAACGTGATCGAAGCTGGTAAAATGTTTCGCCAGCTCACGAATGTTCGTTTCGTTGATGTGGCTCTGCACGTAGCTCCTCACGGATTCCGGGTCGAACATTTGATTCATCCCTTGCCGCTGACCAATAGAGAATAGGTCCGACACAAACAGAAGCCATACGAGAGTGATCACCAGTAGAAGCGCGAAGATGCGGCCCACCAGTATCCAGTTGATTTTGCAGCTTTGCGCAAAAGGAGGTACACGAGACCGTAGGGAGTCCACAGAAGGTAGCCATCGCCGAAAGGGAAGGTGTATGGAGGACAAGCTCTGTTTCAGGCTGGTGATACGCTTTGAAAGTCGTTGTCCTCTGGAGCCTTCCGGGTATCCTGCTCCTACTGGATCTACTACCTCCATCTGCTCTAGCTCTCGCTGCAAACCCTCCGCTGAGCCTCGACGTGAGCTCCCCGCAGAGGATGGCAGAAATTCAAGACTAGACCTGGCCGAAACCACTGTAGGTGCCTGATATCCATGATTTTGAACGCTTGTCCGGCCGAGCAAGCCTTGCCTTTCCGCATCGTGGCTGACTTCTGTAGGGCCCAGGAAGGACTGAGAGGACGAGGGTCGAGAAATCGCTTCCTCGTATGTGGGTATGGGTAGACTTTCGTAGGCATTGTAGGTGCTCTTTTCACCTCCCATGAAGATGGATGATGGGGACTCGTGGTCCCCTGAGCTAGGTCAAGGCTCTTCAGGGTGGCCGTCCCTCACGCGCACCTGGCGCATGTTCTCTGCGATTCACTTCTCAGATCTTTTCACGTTCCTAAGGGTCCCGGACTGGGTTGCAAACCGCGAGGAGTCCTTCAACTTGTGGCTGCGTGTACAATATTCTTTCTAGGGTTATGAAAGCACATTCTTTGGCGGTTGGCGCGGAGACCGGCCCGCTGAGTCCGATGGATATAATTAGTCCTAATGTGAATTACATCTCTGAAAAGAGAAGCCTTGAGCGAACTATTAGTGCAGTACTCAATTTCTCCATGTAATGATACGTACTCGGATCTTGGTGCATCCTGATCATTAGGGTCATGCATGTTCTAATCCACCCGTTCACGCGGGGAACATTGAGCTCAAGGCTAGAAGGATACCAAATCCATTGTCTCTACCCGCTCAAAGGGAAACGCATCCAGAGTGAAGCCGAGTTCTTGCGCTATCGCTCTGTTTTCCTCGCACGAACTTGAACGCCCTGGTATCTAAGTCTTCTCTTCCATTGCCTCCTTCTCCCCAACGGAGACCAGCTTTCCCACCACCAAATACTTTTCTGTAAAGCGGTCCTCCCACCCTTGCAATGCCTGCAATTCGTCCTCTCCAAGACCCTTCAGGTCATCCAGCGGACCATGGAGATCCTTCGTGAGCATATCCTCATCGAAGCTACCACATGCCAGGCCTCTGCTTGCGTCTCTACCGGCGAAGTTTTCGTAAGGCCCACCAGGTCCGTAGAAGTTCTTGCCTGATGTCACATCGAAGACATTCCCCCTCACGCCCAAGTAGACTGCGGTATTGTTCTCTCCGTTGAAAGGCTTCAGCTCCGGCGGGGTGAATGTTCGAAAGACAATGGGTTGTGGAGCTTTGGGTAGAGTCTGGGGAGCAGCTGGCCGTAGTCGAAGATAGATGAGTAGGATCAGTAACGAAAATAGGATGATGTTGATGGGCGAGGCGATGATAGCACTATGCACCCAACCGTCAGCTGCGTTATAGGTCTGACCACAGTATATGGTGGCCGTACGCTTGAGCTGCTGGTGGTGGATTGCTTTCTGATGCCGGATCTAAACATGTCAGCTTGCCAAATGATAGGCCTATCTTTTACTTACTGTTCGCCATGAGAGAAGATGCGATCTGTCTGTTCCAAATCCGATACAGAAATTGCTCGTGCCCCTCAGCTCGTTATCTTATCAGGATCATTCCGATCTCTGGCCCCTCTGTTTAAGGAACACGAGTCTACCAACGGTGAGAGCTGTTGACAGTGAGTGTCAAGGCCTGATGCCGACCAAAGCACTCGTATTATCCAAGTGGAAGGATCACAGATTGGAGTTGAAATCATGGCAAATGTACGTTACAGGGAAAATATGTTTGGCGGCATTGACCCGTGTCACGTGCACTTGCCTGCGACAACTTGAATGTTTCAGACACCTCTCATTGTAAAAGATTCAGAGTAAAGTATGTGACAAAGAAGACTTCCCCAAAACATCGTCTGACTTGGCACTGTTTCTTGCTGGTCACCTATTATTACTTTCCTGTTGCAGACAACAATACCTAATCCGTTCCCTGTATTGACACTTCCCGATAATCAAACACCAAGCTTAAATACAACTTCCCTGTGCAAATATCATGTCGACTCTGCATGGCCGCTCCGTCATGTGACTGATTGGCATTCGGTCTACAGATCTGCAAGTCCACTGCGCCGCAGCTATCGTGCAACACACTTGCTACGAAGCTTCTCCAGATTGATCCCGCACCATGTGGAACCGCGCAATCCTCCACAACAGACTCATAGGTGGGTCAGACTCGATTGAGCCCATTGAGAAAAAAGGTCCGCAGCGGACTACCAATTTGAACAGCGGCGATTTCAGCATCAGCAAGCGTCCGGCGTTTGGTACGAGAGAGTCAGCGGATGTGCTCAAAGGTCTTCCTGATCTACCTTTGTAAGCTCTTCTGCGCGTTGGGGGATCGGACACTGACCAATGACCTAGTAAACCTCTTCCCTTTCCTAGCCCTGCAAACAGACCGGTTTCTGAAGTACCTACCACGTCCTCCGCCTACTCTGAGTCTGCGTCCGAGTATCGCACTCCTCAAATGCAAAGAGTAGAGATCCCTAGGTCCTCGTCGGTGTATCCTGACGATGTTTCACCTCCGGAATCCATACGAACTATTGAAGGTGTACGGTCTCAGAACGGCAGAGGCAGTCCCGACGTCTCCCCAATAACAGATCCTTTGAGTCCCCCTGCGGAGTTCAACCCAGGACAAGGGAAGTTCAGTAGCCACATTCCAGTCACCCGGAAGCCTCCGACGTTCGGAGGTGCGGGATCTCTATTCTCACGAAAGACGAGACCTTCTGCTCTGGCTTCGGGCACCCGAGACTCATCGTCAACAGGGCTGACTAGGTGGGACGACTTCTCTGGGGAGCCGGCTGGTGAAAAGGGTAAACCCGCTTCAACCAGTCCTGATGCGGTGCGTCGGGACGCAGAGTTGAAGTATGGGAGAAGAAAGGATTCCTTAGGCAATTCTGTGGAAATCAGCGGCCCAGCCCGTCGGGTATCGAGCAAAGCCCCAAGCAAAGCCCCATGGGTGCCTGTAGGGTGGAAAGGGCCTGGAGGTCGCCATGCGCTCGTGAATCACATGCGGGATAAACCTCTTCCACCGGGAAAATCGCCCACATTTCCTGCTGGGAGTCATCAGCGTTCCGCAAGTATTGATCACAATATGGGGAAAAACCTGCACCAGTCAGGATCGAACGGCAATGTTTCTCCCCCACCTGAAGACCAGATATCGCCAGTCATATCAGAGACCATTCAACCCTTCAATAATAGGGAGCAGCAGAAGATGACTGACGAGTGTCTTCCACTATTTCAAACCACACCAGCGGCTCAACAACCAACTCCGCCTGCCGACTCACCGCATTCCGGGCTATTACCTGATGATACTCGATCTCCGCTTGCAAGAAATCCAAGCACCGAAGAATTCCAAGAGGAGCAACGTTCGAATTCTCATGACATCAGCTCTACCAATGGCAGAGTAGTTGAGAAAACAGCGATGCCCGTTAAGCCGCCCGTCACCGAATTCCAAAACTTTCACGTCTACGACCAGCCTCAAAGCCGATTCAGCACTACTACCTATGCGACTACAGCCTACGACAGCCCCCCAACGACGCCTGAAATGACACACGGTGCGCCGATGCCTTCTCCCGCCTCTTCCATACTTGATCGCAGACGTCCGGTGGCGTCCGCTGGTATCCTGAGCTCGAGAGTAGCTGCTCGCAAGCCGACACCTTCGCAACTGAGCACGATGGACAAGTCAGAGATCGGTAACACCACCAATGACAATAGGCTATCTAAAACTCTACCAAAGGAGCCGCCCGAAGAGAAAGCAGTTTCACTCGTCGAGAGCTTACAGGCGAAGCAAGATGCATTGCGCCGTCGCAGAGGCAATTTGCAGACCGTGATTCATGAGCTCACTAACGTTGTGCAGCCAAGCTCCATTGCTTATGACATGGCGTCGAGGCAAGAAATCAAGAAGACTGTTGAAGGCCTTAATAAAGAATTGTCTGAAGTTGTACAACAAGAACATGACACGGGCCTCAAGCTCCATCGAGCCTGGAAACGACATGATGACGCCACAGCGTACGAACCGACTCACCTGTGGGTTCGGCGAGTTACCTCATAAGCAAAAGAGAGACGAAAGGACTAAATGGATGATACTCTATGTACGTAGCTGTGATACCCTGTCCAAATTTTCGATAAAGAGTGGAGCGAATGGTGAGCGTTTCGGAATATTGCATCAAGCGGTTATCGTAGAGCCTTAACATCACTTGGTGCACGTGAGTAAAGGCTTAGTTATAGTATGAGACGACACCAACCAAAGACCTTGTTAATAGGTTATATTCTCTAAGACGGCAAGGAATTCCAGTGCCGCAAGGTTGCCAGTCCACTCAGATTTCCCAACTTATTGGCACAAGCTCACAGACATTCTCTCACCCTTTTACCCAACCTCTTCGATTCACAGAATGGAGCATATGATTGTTCTTGGTCTTACTCGTACTAAGTTCGTCCCGTCGCCTCTGAGGAATATGATGAAGCCGTGATCATGTACGAGTACTAACAGCACCCTTCCCTCATCTATCGAAGAGAGCGAGCCAGTCCCACAAACTCCATGCTATGCACGCCGTGTCCCGACCGTCTATACCGCAAAGAGCGGCCTACTTCTTGCCCGATTTCTTAATCCCTTGCTGGCCTGCATTCATAGGACCTTTGCCTTTAGCCTTTTCTGCCATTTCCTTGTTTGCCTTCGCATCTACGCATCAGATGAAGCGGTCAGCCTGGCGTCAGAAGGCGATATAAACGGTGACAGATCCCAGGTGGTCAGAGTGTCCCGTACCAGCCTTCAGCTTTTCCTTGTGTGCAAGATCATCCTCGTCCAACTCCTTCTTCTCTTTCTTGGGTGCCTTCAATGGCTTAGCTTTGCCGCCTATGCTCAAAAATGTAGTATTAGCATGTCGTGTCCGCCGGTCTCGAATGGCACACTGGCGACTGACCTTCTCTAGCAGCGCCACCCATGATGGATTCTGACTCTGATGGCTAGGCAAGGCAGTCGTATCAGAATGAATTATGCTGCTTACTGGAATAAGTGAGGGAGTCGGCTGCGCAAAAAATACGTGGTGTAAGCTGTTTCTTGTAAGATGGTCGTGAGATGAATGGAGGCTTGGTTGCTGAATGGCGGGTCGCATAAACTGGCGGAGCCTTCGGGCCACTTAAGCGAAGCACCTTCTCTGCGCTGCGTCTTCTTCAATACACCTTGTTGTCAAAGCTTCCATCGATTCACCGATACCGAAAGGCACGGTGCATTACTTCGGTCTGCCTGCTCTCGATAATTACAGCACGGTTGCGCTGTTTTGCTCGCGGTGGAGGACACACACCGGTTTGGCTTCTTACCAAAGCCTTACCACAAATTGCATCAGTAGCTAATCAGAACATACAAATCCGCCAGATCTACTGGGTCCGATCCACATTCGCTGCTCAACTGCCAACAATGGCATCCCCCTCACCATCAACGCCCTCAGAGGGCGAAATAGTCGAATCAGACTTAGAGAAGGCAAAGCCGTCAATTGTCGATGTTCGAGGCATCAGCGTTGACCGTCAATCCAGAAAACGTGCTTCAGTCTCTCGGACCCCTACTCCAGATCGTTCCGCAAGGCAGTACAGGTCGCGGACGCGGTCTCGCTCGCCTTATCGAGAGCCTCGAGGCGCCAAGCGCCCACACGAGGATACCTACGCTGATCGTACGAAAGACGATCCCAGACGATTCAAGATCCGTTACGAGGATCGACCCTTCGAAGATCGCAGGAGACCACACAACAGAGATAAGGGTATCAGTCGACAGGGAGACACAAACCAGAACTTTCGCTACGATGATCGAGGAAAAAGAGAAGGTCCGAGGGAGAAGAGACAACGAACCCGAAGCCGCTCACCTAGATCGGCCAGACCGGTCGCAAACTATGGCAATGGGCCGGAAGGAGAAAGAAGTAAACGATCAGACGGCCGCGGCCGGCCTGATCATAGTAGTAAAGGGCATAGAGAGAGCAACAGCAGGCTTTCAAACCAACAGTCAGTGAGCGATCGGGGTCACTCCTCAGTTGCTGCTGCATATCAGAGGCGAGAAGCTGAAACTGCAAACATTCAGAAACAGCACACAAAGGAGCCTGGCTCATATACAAGCCCGTCTGCAGCCGGGTATGTAAAATTCCATTGCTCTCGTTTGTTGCTAATGAATCTGTGAGTAGGGACTATACTCCTGCAGATGATCAGTCTCTGCCTGATGAAAATGTGCAACCTCGTGATGAAGCAGCCTTAATCGAGGAACGCCGTAAGCGTCGAGAGGCTATCAAGGCCCGGCACAGAGGTCAAGCTACTCCGATGCTGGTGCAAGCCTTGGCTCCTGGGAGAGCTGTGAGCACGCCTGATGCGAAATCTGATGGCGCTATAGCTCAGGACCACATTTTGGGTAAGTAGTCCGTCAGCGAAAAGTCCGCGTCTGTATGCTGACTTGGGTTTCTAGCTTCTCCTAAATTGTCTCCTCCCACTACCCCTGGAGAACACTCGGGTCAAATCTCACCTACTGCATTCGTAGTAACTAACGACACCGATCTTGCTAATGACAATGTTACAGCGGATGACGCTGAGCATCTGGACGAACCTTCAGCGGCAGATTACGATCCCACGATGGATATGGAGGAGGACAAATTACGCCAGACCCAATTCAGTCGGAAAGAGGAAGTACCTTCTGGTGCTTATAACGAGACTGCGGCTATCGACCTAGATGATCTGCCTCCAGGCGCAAGCGTGGATCACCCCAAGCCTTCGCAAAGGGCGCCCAAGAAACTCAAAGATGAGTTCGATATGTTTGGAGATGAAGACGAGATGGATATGTTCGCTGAAGTACTATCTGCTCCAGATGCCGACCAGGCTGCTAGAGAGTCAGCCAAAGCGGTCCCAGTACCTTCTATCAAAGCGCTCGACATGACCATGCTCGACGACTGGGATGACCCTGATGGCTACTACAAGGTCGTTTTAGGGGAGCTTCTAGACGGTCGCTATCACGTCCAATCCAATCTCGGTAAAGGCATGTTTTCAGGCGTGGTCCGGGCCACCGACACGGTGACGAAGAGTCTGGTCGCAATCAAGTTGATACGAAACAACGAGACAATGTAAGCTGTGCCCTCACGACTTTTACAGTCATATATACTGATGATTGTTTCGCAGGAGAAAAGCTGGTGCTAAGGAGATCGAAATACTGCAGAAGCTGTTCCATGCTGATCCCGACGACAAAAAGCATATGATCCGACTCGAGAGATACTTCGAACACAAGGGTCATCTTTGTATGGTTTTTGAGAATTTGAGGTTAGTCAAAATCATGATGCTTATGCCTCCCTTTCTGACACTCGTCAGCATCAATCTCCGAGAAGTGTTGAAGAAATTTGGAAGGGATATCGGCATTAACCTGAAAGCCGTTCGTGCCTATGCCCAGCAAATGTTTCTTGGCTTGAGCCTACTGCGCAAGTGTAACATCCTCCACGCAGACCTCAAGCCAGACAACGTCTTGGTAAAGTCCCCCTCCAAGAGTGCTCTGAGGCTTTGACTCACGTGATCAGGTCAATGAATCCCGCAACATGCTGAAAATTTGCGATCTGGGATCTGCGTCAGACGCATCTGAAAACGATATCACCCAGTACCTTGTCAGCCGGTTCTATCGAGCTCCAGAGATCATCCTAGGCATTCCCTACGACTTCGCTATCGACGTCTGGTCCGTAGGATGCACCCTTTTCGAGCTCTATACTGGGAAAATCCTTTTCACTGGGCGGAGCAACAACCAGATGCTCCGCGCTATCATGGAATGCAGAGGGAAATTCAGCCACAAGATATTACGAAAAGCACAGTGCGCGGGCCTCCACTTTGACGACCTGCTGAACTTCAGAAGTGTGGAGAAGGATAGGCTCTCGAACAAGGTAGACGTCCTCCCTTCCTACTTTTTGAGCGCGCAATGGACTGATGTATGTCTAGGATGTTGTCCGCATGTTGAGCTTCGCCAAACCAACACGGGACCTGAAGACTCGACTCATGATTAATGCGAAGGGCATGAGTGACTCGGAGCTCAAGGAGTTGAGTCTCTTCATTGACTTGCTTGATCGATGTCTGAACTTGAACCCGGAGAAGAGATGCACGCCGAATGAGGCGCTGAAGCACCCTTTCATCACGAGGATGAAGTAAGGCTCAGACTAAACATTTTGGTATGGAGTTCATAGCACGGAACTTGCCATTAGACTGCGATTGCTCCTCTATATGAAGGTTTAGCTCTACTCATTACTGATAGCGACCGGTTAGAGCAACTTGAAATTGCCCCTATAGTGCTGGCAATGTATCATTATTATCGAGGCTTACGAATCCTATTAAGCTCAACCAAGTGTCCGTTCAGCGGCATCATTAGCAGTTGCACCTCTCTCCCTAGATCACTATACGTATCAACATATCGTCTTGGACAGGCTCCTCGTCCCCATCCTACAGTATTCATTTCATTACAAAACCTATCCGCATCGTGACTTTACGTTCATCCCACTACGACTACATGGGTAGAGCGGCGAAACATCTCATGAATTCATCCAACATCATCAGATTCGAGGGCTCGCTCTCCCCCTAAAGCTAGGTAAGTAACTTAGGTAACAGCTTTAAGCCCGGAACAACTCGCTCGTAAGTTGCAGAGGAGAAAACTCGTCCAGATCTTGGTGGCCGTGCAGTCCCCCTATGCTTCGAGCCACAGGCCGTCATATATACCGATCTCGATGTTCGAGCTCTAGGACTAGGATTGCTGCTCATGTTTCCCACAGGTGATGAGTGCGTGGAAGAGCGACATTTAGGCCTCGAGAAATCAACCGCTTTCGATGCTTTGGGATGAGATATTTCATTTCGCACAAGATGTATGTCGTAAGGACATTGACCGATCTTAGGGTTCCTTGAATGTCGACGACGTCCCGGAACGGACGAGGGCCTCGATGGAAGTGCACTCCACTACGCGGATCGTCTTGAGGGTAAGGGGAGTCTGTTACTGGAGAACGACGATGATGTCAGCGCTAGGAGGTGCAAACGGCGTAATCGCGGTACATGAGGCTATACAAGCAGATGCTGCTGAGGTTGCCGAGACACGATATCAAAACCGGTGGCGAAGATACGTGCGGTAAGCGGTACTGGCATATGGCAGTCACACTTCGGGTGCCAGAGGGTTTTGAGCCTACTTTTAGGGGAGGGGTGTGATATCCGTCTACTGGGAAAGGAGAAAAAGTGGGCTTATTCTGCAAGGATCCAATGATTTGAGGAGATGGTGGACGGGTATGGATTATGGAGATTATTTCAATACTTCTCGAATTCTATCGATTTTCAGATGTAAGAATGGAAGGATAGACTACCCTGACACGCCGGCCGCCAAGGGAGTAAGGCGTGGTGGGAAGAGAAGTCGATCTGGAAACGCAAAGACCATAGTAAGAGAGTTCGCTTGCTGTCTGAGACTTGCTTAGTATGCGAAACCCCCATGCGTGCCAGTTCATGTGACATGAAGCCTGCTATTTGCTATGCGGGTCGGCGATCAGGGGTTCTGTCTTCTGGCAGTGAATGCAATGGCCAGCCTCGAGGGTCAGATGCAAGTGCATAGATTAGGTGCTTAGGCAAGATCGCAGAACGCAAGGTCGGACATTGTGTTCTGTAAGCATAGGCTAAACTACCCACAAAGGTTGGTTACTCACAGTGGTCAGGGAATAGGGTAGGCTCGGTCTCGAGCTGTTCATCTGTGAGGCTGTTCAGATCGTGAGGTGACACTACGTGATGCTATGCTCACACATGTATCAAGGAATTGGAATCCGTAGCAAGCATTGCGGTGTAAGGGGAGGCGAGCTGAGCTTTCATTCCCAAGCCTCATCGACGGCACCGCGATCTCGTGTAACAGTATTCACATCATGATGCGACACACATGATCCTTCAGGATTCAATGCATTAGGTCCACTGTCACTAGAGGTTGTCGCCATCTTGTGGTAATAGCTTGGTAGCTCCGGTTTCCGAACGCGAAATCGGGAGGTGGTACGCCTCGAAGCAATGTCCCTTACAATGATCCCTCATCGCGCTGCCGAAGGTTCTTTGCGGAGCTCCGAGAAACAGCCCCCGGATGTAGAACGTTGTGAGTGTGTCTTCGTTGCACTGCTTTGCACCTCTGAGTAGCTTGGGTGCTAATGACTCCGCGTTGTCGCTCCAAGAACCATGACATGAGGTATTGTCACAAGACTCTGATCCCACAGATCTAGGCTTCAGTATGTCAGCAGGTCGCTCGGCCTCAATGGCCCTTTACCTATAAACACGACTTCGCGTGATGCCGGTCAGATCGGCATAGATAGACAGGTTTGAGAAGCGGGACGGCTCTAACATGCAGATGAGTACTTAGGGCGTCACCAAGAAGAAACTGTGTGTAGCCAAGGTCACTGACGCCGGCCTCGATCTCGACGGCAGTGCAGAAGCGCCTCTGAGCGGGCGTGATGTTATTTGTGAGAGGAACAGATGCCAGACTTGGGGAGCTGCTGCATAGAGGGTACACGATCAACTCTGTCCATTGAGATTATTCGATCACTCTCAGCCGCACGACGGAAAACAGGAGAGCGGAGAATAGTCCGGGCGGACACAGCGTCAGGAAGCTTGCACGATCTGGCATTGACATTGGCGTTGTAGCACCTCTGCGCAGTGCCTGGTAGCGCTTACCACTCGTGGGATCTCACACACAAGGGGATCGAAGCTGAGCTCCCACGCTTGTGGGAGCATGATCTGGTGTTTCCAAGGTTGGGGTTTCACCGCATTGTCGATGTATATCTGCAAGCGCTTGTTCGAGGCATGACCTTGGAAGCAGGTGAACCTAAGCTGACGGTCTGAGTAGGAGACACAGCTTCAGCGTGTCCCTCGCAGTCTAGAGACTGCCTAACGGCCCCACGTGGATTACGCCAAAAAGCTGGTCGATGGCCGGCATAAAGCATCTGGCGTTTGTAGCTCAAAGAGATCGCGCAGTGTAAGCGCAACCGATTGGCTGCGGGAGGAAGGAGATGCTCGGAATAGATGACGAGATCTGACGCGACACCCCGAACAGATAGTTGCATGAAGGCTTACCTTGTCGTGACGCTGTCTTGCACCCCCAACGGCGCGTCAATATAAGCCGCATTCGTGGCATGCCGCATGACAGCTACGTCGATCCCACAGTCAAGTGCCTCCACACATGCACAGGATGACTGCATGTCTCATGCTGTGCGAGTCCCGGTCGCAGATCCTGTGTGTCGCAAGACACTCCATTGCGTGTGCTCCAAGCCCTCGGTAACCTAGCCGCTTGTATGCATTTGGGCGCTTCTGAAGTGAGGCGAGATGCGTGGATGAGACGGGACATCTGGGCTGGCTCAATTGAGACTTGCAGTTGTTGGCTGTGGGTCGTCGTATGCGTTAGCAGGCGATAACCGACGAGCTCCCGGGCGCAGCATTGTTTGACGTGTCGGATGACCGCTAGGATGCAATGAAGAGGACCGCATGTGCCAAAAGGCTGAGAGGATGGAGCGGTCATGTGCCATGTCATGTGAGCCTTGGCACTAATCGCTGCTTGGCCTGAAACAGCCCGCGCTAGCAGTATCATCCACGAATTTTGCACTCGACCATCCCTTGATCGGCCATCGCGTTGTCGTTGTTTGAAGTTGGTTCATGCCGAGAGACACTTCAGTTCGGATGCTTGCGGATGCACGTTTGACGCAAGTTGGAAAGCTTGCATCGATGATAGTATCAAAGCTTGGGTTCAGTCCCCGAGACCAGCGCCCACCTTCAACCAACAAATTAAAGACTGGTTCGTATCGCCCACTTCCACAGCCCATGGGCGCTGCATATTCCTTCCGGCTTCCTCAACATGCACATATGCTTGTGTGCTTCTTACAGTAGTCAAGGCATCACCCACGCTTGCGCACCATGGCTACTTCGGCGCCAAGTAGACACTGAAGCGCCATTCAACAGTTTCACTACGATCTCTAGCAATCGCCACAGCTACGAAAAGCACTCACATCTAGCTTCGTACACGCAACGTAATTCCAGGTGGGGGCATGAATGCTCGGACGACATCACCACGGCCAGTCACCTTCGCAGCTATTCTTGCTTCAGGGTGGGGTGAGTGAGGCCTTCTCGACTTGACTCATCGGAATAGGTTCAAATGAAGTAGACAGTACTTCTTGAGGCTCCCGAGCGGCTAAGATATATCCCGTGAAAAGATGTCATGGTCCAGTTTTGGCTCGTCACTCAATCGTATGTTAGGCTTCGGCTTCGGCTTTCCGCGCGAAGTAGTTCGGTGATTAACCTTGCAAGCACGCCAAATTATAGCTCGGGATAGTTGGCCGTCCAAACAGGACACCGTTGCCCAACAGAAGCAGACTAGTATAGAACATCAATGAACTACATGAAGTGACCAAGTATTTGTGCAGGCGGATTGATGAGGCGGGGTGAACATCTAGCCTCGCCTTGCCTCACATGCCGCTCGGTCCTGATTTATGTACAATTCAAGCTTTGGAGATTATCCAAGCTCGCGTGATGGTAAAGTGTATGGACAAAGAAAGTGATCAGAAATCTTCTATGTTGGCAAGTCAGTCGCCTGGGCCAAAGGAAGGGTCCACATCTGCTAGGAAAGAAGTGTTCCCAGGACCACTTGCATCCTGAAAGAGCTCTCGTAGATCAGAGCCAGAACATCATCCAGAACACCATCAGTAAGCCTTCCGAAGGTTCGGACAACATGGTCCCCTTGCTCCTAGTTGCGAACGGTTTATGCGACCCTCTTTCCGAGCTCCTAGAAACATCGTAAAACCATCTATGTAAGAATCAATTTACCCCCCCCAGCTGGGGAACCGTAGCCCCGTCTTCTATAGATCAAGTCGATATGGATAAGTCAATACATGAAAGAAACCAGGTCGTAATCGTAATCGTCTCCGCGTAAATGGGTTGAAAATCCTTGTGATATGTACTTTAGGCCAGGAATTTTATCGACGAAGCTATCAGCACACCTGAACCGGCTGCGCAAATGGCTGCCGGACCAGCTGTTTGGGCACCGGGTCCAGTGGGAAGAAGTTACCATAATAATTATGTGCCGGTCGAGCTGGTACGTATGTCGTTTTGTAGGGCGGTAAAACATCTCCACCTTTCTCGTAAGATGAACCGCTGGAACAGGACGAGCCAGCGGAGGACAAGGATCCATCATCAGACGATACCGAGCCTTCCGAGGATATGGTTAGGTGCGAGTACTGCGCGGCCACAGTATGGAGTGGCGGTGAGGGCGATGGAGAATAGGGAGCATTTGGATAGTGTCGGAATGGATTTGAGTGATCCTGCGCAGCACCAAGACTCGGATCCTCTGGGTAGCTCAATTCCGGGGGTGGTGTACGAGGCACTGTCGAACGAATTGTAAACCTAGGGCAGCGGACAACAAGATCCCGAAGCTCTAAGATACTTATCCTTCTCCTTGGGTCGCATTCAAAGATGCGCCTCAGAATGGAATCCAATTCCGGAGATAAAGGAAGGATAGAGCTCAGAAACTTGGGGTTCTTCAGATACGCTCGAAAGGTCGAGTCCTCAACTGATGCCCGCTTCCACGGGTTGCGGCCACATGTAAGATTGACCAGTATAATGCCAAGACTCCAGATATCGTTAGGAATTGAAGCATAGCCTGGAGAATTGGATGTAGTCTGTTGACATTCTGGTCGCATTGTGTTAGCAGTTGACTGATGACCCTTGAGCGGGGTACTCAAGCCCCTACCTGGAGACATATAGAAGGTCGAGCCACAGCCAAAGTCCGAGGTGAGAAAGTCCCGGGTAGCCAGACCAAAATCAGCGAGCTTGACAGTCAACCCCCCGTCGGTCACAAGAATGTTCTCCGGCTTCAGATCCCTGTGGTATATCGCTATTGAATGGCAGTAGCTTACCGCATCCAAGATCTGGAGGAATGCTTGCTTGGCCATGAAATCGTTTCCAATATAATGGCCAGCCTCGGTAATACTCGAGAACAAATCACCTTCGGGGCAGTACTCCAGGACCACGTATGTGCAGTCGTAGGCATCCATAATGGTCATCAACGACACCACGTTGGGGTGATGGCTTGCTTCATGGTGAAGCTGTATCTCCCGCTGTTGGAACTTGCGTTGCCTTGGATCCAAGCCGATTTTGCTCAGAGCCTTGACGGCATAACGGGTTTGAGTGTGAATGTCGACAGCTGTATAAACCACACCATAGGCTCCTAGCCCAATGATACCCGTTAACTCAAGCCGATTGGCTAAGATTAGACCAATCCGATCCTCTGGAGCAAAGATGCCAATCAATGGTGGAGACGGCGGAGGGGTTGGGAGCATGGCAGTAATAGCCTAAGAAAGAGAAGGAAAGGAAGGTCTTTTAGAGAAAGCTGCACACGGTGTCCTCGATGGATATCCGGATCTTCCATAGGCTACTGTGCAGACATTGGATCCAGAAGAGCTTTCGATATTAATACCCAAGTTGACACAAGAGACACGAAGTTAAAGGGAAGGGAAAGAAGGGCAAGGTCAGGAGGCAGAATTCGTAAAAGGTCGATGGACCGAGGGGTGGTGAAGTTTAAGATAGCAAGAATGTGAAGATGTGAGGCTGATAATATGTGGAAGCTATTGCGTCAAAGATTGAATGAAGGATGGTGGTTGGTAGCGCATGGGCATATGATGTACGGGATGCATAGCCTTGCGGCATGCGAGGTTTGATAGGATGAATCACACCCACCCGCTTGCAGGGCCACCAAGAACCAACGCTGAGGATGGCAGCCAGCAGTAGGAGTACGGAGTACTACTGTACTAGTAGGTTAACGGCATGAAGCAACAGGGCTAGCAGAGGACGCCATGACTCGTTGGTAGAGGGAGAAGTAAGCGAGAAAGGCAGGGTAAGGCTATAATTACGGTAGTCACAGGCTAAGGCGAAACGGAGGATGGAATGCGCAAATCATGCCACCTGGAGACCAAGAGAGACAGGGCTAAAGAAGGTGGCTGCGGCTAAAGTGGTCGCGTTCTCACGAGGAAGCTTGTGTGGCAGCTGGGACTAAAAGCAAAGAGAAGAAAGCGTGGTGGACCGAGGGTTGGAAATAAGGCCGGAAGCCGAACATCGCAAGGATCGACGCCCATCGTACGCTAGCCTCCTCACTGCTGCCTGCCCCTCGCTCTCTGTCACTCCGTTGCCGCCCCAGTACGAAGAACGTCTGACGCTAAGCGTTCTGGGGCACACAGCACACAGGCCACAGTGGCAGGGGCTTGGGACGATTAGGAGTACTGCTGGGAAGCGTTTCCGCTGGTGTGGGAATCTGCCTGGCTCCGGTAGGAGGGTTGAATGTGTGACCAGTCACACTAGTGGCGCAGGAGAGCGAACAACCAAGTGTCCAAAGTATTGCTGAACTCACGGCTGCTTCAGCCAAGCAGAAGCCAGCCCTTTCACCTCAGTACGCTCTTCGAATCCATGAACTCATGTACAAGCGGAGGTGCCATCACGGAACGTGGGTAGGAATGATGCCCGTTTGGTGAACGCCGGCGAAAGTAGTCGAGGTACTTTGTAAGGATCTCGATGCTGCACACATGGAACATCGGTGGAAGGATTGGAGCATGTGCGGCTGCAAGCTGGCACACTAGGTTCCGCGATGTGGACAGTGCAGTAGTCGTTTACTTCTAGCTCGCCTCGGTGCGTGGAGGTCACTGGAGGACTTGGATTAGCAGCTACTATCTAGGGCCGATGAGTTGGACGAGTGGGCCTAGACTTGTCGGCTACCATGGCATTGCTCCGTCCTACGTATCATTGGCCACCGACCTGCTGCGATCAAAGGGTCGAGTCAGCGGGCTCAGAGTACTAGTACGGAGGTATGGTGTTGCGTGTTGGTGGAAGGCGGATCAAGAAGGCTGGGGCCTTGGCATGGTTGGTCACATGCTGGAAGAGCTAGGACAGGAGTTGGGTCTTGAGTACGTGGCTGCGCCGTGGCCGCCATCTCGGTCAACATGTCTCATTATTCCCTTATGATCTGCTTATCATTTGCCATGAAACCCCTGTCTTTGATTCAAAGGATCGATCATGCAACTCGAGCTTGCTGTACCCGTACGCGCGCTCATTTTCCGTGCATCAGCCACGGTTCGGATTTGCTTTCAGAGGCTACATGCTATCCCTCAGTCCCAATTGAGAGAAGCGGTCTTGGTGTCGTCAATATTGGGGATATGATAGTACTACTCTACTGTCTGAATCCGGTGATGGCCTAGGAAATCGCAGCTGGTCGAGGTGCGGATAATGATCAATCACCACAACGCGTTCAAGTGTGAGAACGTAAGGCGCTGCCGACTGCGTTAGCAGCGGGCTTTGGTCGTTGCCTGCGTGCAGGTAAATAATGCCGATCTGTGCCGGTCTCGGAGGTTATTGCTGACACGACCACCTCTTCGTAGTAGAGGCGCCAACGGTGAGGCGGACGAGGCAAGGTGGTCACTTCTGATTGGACGGGCTCAATGCTGCTGAGATCCTCGAATTCGTCCCCGATAAGTCCTCTCCTGGGGATGTCGAAGCGCTTAGGAACGGAAAGATATGGTATCTCTCTTTCCGGCGCTGCCCGCATAGCCGGCCAAAGCGTGATTGGACTACGGCCCACGTTCCAAAGGACAAATCGATGGAGGCGTCGAAGGACGAAGGGCCATCATGCAGACCAGGTTTGCCCTGTAATCTGGATGGTGGCTCGAACCAATTGCTAGCGCGTCTTCCATTAGTCACGTGAGGATTGTTATACATCATCGGGCGCCCCCACCAGAAAGAATTCTCATTTGGCTGGTATGGGGCTGATGTCGATCTAGGTTTGATTTCTCATCGCTGGCTGGCAGTTCTTTACCACTCCACCTGAAGTAGCTTCTTCCATATCACGGGAGACCGAATTCGCAGTGACTCAGATTGTCATGGCAGACTAATAAAGCTACTGCGAAAGAGGCAACGACCGAGATGACGACGTGCGGTATCGTTGCGGCATAGACCGCATTGATATATGCCATTGGTTCCGTGGAACCTTCGTGCATCCTAATTTCCTACCCTGTGACGCCCAGACCATAAGTAGAAGTACTCCCCTCGTGAATAAGGCCACATAATAAGCGTCAGAACAAGCGTGCAGCAGTACGGAGTGGTGGGCACTAAGCAGCCAACAATTCTCCGGCATCCATTCCTCCTAGGAGGTACTCTTAGCTTGCTCCAATGATTGCGACTACTAAGTCCACTAAGTTAAGCGAGAGCCAAGTAATCCGCCTTCAAAATAAAGTACGTCGTTTGCATCCATAGAGATGATCGGCGTCGCTCACCGCTGGTTCCGGTCTGGTTGCCTGCTGTGCTAGACCAACGCCCTCCAGCCTAGCCGAGTACGAAGAGTTGAACACTATCCGCCAATGGCAAATATGCTGCAGCACGTGACGGACTCTAACAATCCTATGTCTGAGGACAGAAGAGTGTTAGAGCACAGCAGCTGGAGATATCTAGCAGTCCCCTTCGATCATGGTCGTCTTTGCGTTGTCATGCGGTCGGGCGATATAGCCACAATCAAAGCGTAAACTGGAGCACGTAACAGCCGTCGAGATACTAATGCTACGAAAGAGCATCCATTGGCGACGATCTTGAAATTTCGTCAATGCTCTCCAATCGGGCTATCGTTAGAGGCACAGCGCTGCGCTAGGCTATCAAGTATAACAGTGAGCCTTATTTCTCAATAATCCAGCTTCAACCGGCAATCCAAATCATGTGTCAGGTTCTTGTTTGCCGTACGTAGCCTCAGCGCTCGTCCTTATCTCTTGTGTCGGCAGGGTGCAAAACCCAAAAGCTGGCTTAATCCAAAACCGATGGCTTTGTACTTTGAAACAACGTACATATAAATTAGTGATGGACCGGATGACCAGTAATGGTCTGTTGTCAAAGTGGCAAAACGTCAAGCAAGATGAGTAAATAAAACAATCGAAGGACCATGATCCATGAGAAAACAACAAACGAAGAGATTTTGGTACGGGTGCCACTTTAGATAGCATCTGTTGGTACCAGCGTATGAGATAGAATATGTGCTATCATTTGCACGTCGTCCATAGCAGCCAATCGTTCTTGCTACCCTTTTTCGACATTGACGTGGATCGGCTTCAGTGTCTTTATTTGGCACATTTGGCCGCATGCGTCAACCCTCACGTGTATGCTCTCTGAAACCTTTACTGGCTTGTTAATTTGGTCGTGTCCGCAAAGTGAAACAGCTAGGGCGTGTCCTACAGAAGGACCAACCCCGTTGTGGTGCCGGATTGATTGGTTATCAGCCCGTGGCTGTGCCTAGCATCAGGGAAATATCAAGGCATTGTCAGAGTCGACTGTTCTGCAGCAATCTACGTTCATCAAAGTCCGTATCTCATATAACATAGAGGTAGATTTAACGATTTCTAGTCAGTAGAGCATTCCATCCACTGCGGTTATGCCTCGACTCGACGATAGTGGCGAAGCCCTTCTGCACGCCGGTAGAGATGCGAAGGGGCGCGTCAAACGCGTGTGGGATGACTTTACCGATTTCCTGCTGAGCGACAATGTTCTTGAAGTGGCAGTCGGTCTCATGTACGAACTTCCCACCAAAGACTCGATGGCTCCATTCCCACACAGACCACCATATAGGAATGCAGCTGATCAGGGTGTAGTCTTGCAGCAGCATTTACCAGCTTGATCAAAAGTTTCGTGTCAGACTTACTCTTGCCTATCATTTCCCTCCTTCCTTTCATCAACAAGAATTTTGAGGAGAAGTTCGCTGTTTTGAGAAAGGGTCCTCAGTACGATGCGGGGTATAACACGCTCAAGCAGGCTCTTGAGGATGGCGCTGTGGTCATGGCATATGGGTGAGGCTTGCAGACCAACATAACGGAAGATCCACGACTGACCTTCACCAGTTCATTCATTGACACGGTTATAAATTTCTTCGGCATTGGTGTTGCATTATACACCATTGCGCAGGTGTACACTTGGACGTCAAACGATGCGATCATCAAACACACGGTCAAATGCAAGTTCTGCAGGAAGAGGATCAGCGAGAAGGTTGTGAATGTGAGGGTCAATTTGAGTATGGACATGATACTGACGGGCGGAATAGGCAAAGCGTTGCGTCAACTGTACCAGTTGGCAGACGTCAGACGTAAGGGACAATTGAAAGACATGAAGGATGAACATATAGGTCGCATGAAGATACTGTGGTCTCTGACTAAGTAGACCTTGTCCAGTGCATTATCCGGTTGTGTAAGAGCTTATATCTATCTTCATCATGTCTTCTGTCGATATAAGATCCGTATTCTCGCAATTGCTCCTTGGTCGCTCTTCCATGTCCGTCATCGACGCTACGTAAGATACGGGTTTCCAAACTCATCTATCTCCGCACCTGTTACATTCCTACCCAGCCGACCTGCGCTTGATCTCCACTTCCCCTTTCTGGCATCGATGAGCGGATCGACGAATGATATCTCAGAGTCGTCGTTATCGACTGAGGACTTGACCAAATGCTTGGTTGCGCCTACAACGGTGCAGAGAAGTAACCGTTAGCAGACGAACTTCTTATGACTTAGGATCAGGCAAAACCGAGTAAATGCTGGAAACGTCTAGTCGAGAACCCGACACAACGGGTATGGTCAAAGGCCTGCCAAGTCTGATAGCGTTCGCTCCCCAGGTCTGAACCAGAAGCTCCCACCATCGTTCAGGGATCTAGAAACAGGAGAACTTTACTTACCAAAGGCAGTATGGTGGAAGTTGGCGTACATGTTTTCCCAACCCCCCTCGGGTGCTTCGTAGACCTCGTGCATGATGCCGAGATGCGGGTGCCTATGGTGTCTCGCAGTCAGTATATTTCTCAAAGCCAGAAATTTTGTGGTGCATTGTCCCCAGGTCACTGTCTCCCTTCACAGCCCGGCGCATTTCAGGCTGTCCATCTGCAGCCAAGATTGGAAGAGGAAGCAGGTACTGGACCTTACTTTTTGACTGTGGCATTCCACCAGTTCCATCCGGCCCGGTGGGATTCGCCTCGAGCAAATTCATTGCAGCTCGGCCACCGAAGTCCAGTAGGACAGAGACAGGATAGTGTTATTTGACTCTCGAGACGCTTCGGTCCAGTATGTCTGACCTAAGACTGCAAATTTGCATCGAGCTCAGTCAGCGAACATTTCGTTTTCTCGGCGTGGAGAGGCTGCTTATTTTGCAGACTCAAGTGTGGAATAACGTACAGCCGTTGCTTCCCTTATTCGTCTCCAGATCCGCGAACATCGTCTGCGCAAAATCGTTCGTTGCCTTGAACCCAGGAGCTAGTACGCCCAACGGACTTTTTGTCTTGCATCAGCGCGAAAGCGGCTTTCATAACCAAGTTGGGGGAGGATGTCGCTCAACTCACTGGTTGACGCTGAATCCTAAGAGGAATGCCACCACCGGTCTCGCCGCCGCCTGACTTTTTGTTCCCTCGTCGGGATACTGTGCGGTCCACTTGCCCAGCTTGGCCCCTCGCAGGTATTCGTTTGACTTGAAGCCGAATACCATCGACAGTGCATCAACGGTCCGCAAAATCAAAATAGCCATGGCGGGCAACAGAGTGAGAAGCAGGTTCCGGTAGGTCGTTGCCACGAAGGGAAAGGTTACCGATACGATAACAGACTGAATCGTTGCACCGAGAAGTATCCACTTGATTGGCAATCAGCACTACTCACGAACGAAGATATGCCGTGACTGAAAGTCGTCCGGCCACTAACATAGCCGCTACAAGGCTACGTCGCCATTGACGCCAGATCAAGATGGAGGTCTGAGCAGCTTACAGTTGTTGTCCGCAGATTGTCGCGCATTATCCTATCGTCGAGTGCGGCGACAATGTCGGAGAGCCAGGAAAAGAGCGGAACAGCAGACTCTGGTGCCATCATGGAAGGATACTGGAAGGGCCCGTCAAGTGATGAGCTGAAGGAGGGAAAGATCGGTTGGAGAAGCACAATAGCAGTGTGTTGGAAATCTCAAGCTTTCTGGACTGGGTGGAGCATGTGGACTTTTGCTCAACATATACGGACCTGCACAACCTTGTCTCCTGTGCGACGCGGTGTGGCTACCTCAGGGCAGAAATATAGGTCTTTCAGGTGCATTCTCCGGGCATAGTACCAGGAACGGCTGTCAGACTTCTTGCCTGACGAATGAGATTGCTCAATTCTCTATATACTTGAGCACTGTTATCACGCATACCCGCTCTAGAAATGATAGCCCAAGTACTAAGGTATTTAGCCGCATGAGCCGTGGACAAGCTATACCCTTTATTGGGTTCAACTTGCGTTTTGACAAGGGTCGACTTGTTCCACGTGATGCCTGAGCAACAACAATTGACATCTCGGAGTCCGCTGAAGAGCGAAATGAAATGACTTTCCTGACCAAATGGCATCAACGTGCCCCGCCATCGTTCGCCTGGATCACGGTTGGCTAAGTGCGAGCGACAGTTGAAAACCGGTCTGGTCAATCCCTACTCAACGTTGCCCACTCTGTGACACTGCTGAAGCATGGCCAACGTCCCAAATTCCTCTCATACGCCGATCAACTTAATTCCCAAGATCGCCAGCGACTTGCGACGCACCTTTGCGACTCACAAAACCAAGCCACTCCACTATCGGCTAACCCAGCTTCGAAAGCTATATTGGTCGTAAGTCTTGGCCGACGGTGGGATTTCAATGATGCATCTACTGAAATGGCATGTGAAGGCTCAAGGACAATGAGAATGCAGTCAACGAAGCCTGTAAACGTGATCTAGGTAAATCGAGTATCGAAACGTATATTACCGAGGTAATTTCACCATTTGCACTATTGGTTCGCTCTGTTATCGACTCACTAAACCTGCAAGGTTGGATGGTGCTTGAATGACATTGTTTTCGTAAACAACAATCTCGAAAAGTGGGCCAAGGCGGAAGCTGCACCGGATATTCCTCTGTTGAACAAGCCACTTCATCCGAAGATTCGCAAGGATCCTTTAGGATGTGTCCTCATCATCGGGTCTGTCCTATGATACCTTAGTTGAGGTCCACGGATGCTGCGATATTATGCTGACGAAAGATGGAAGCACATATAATTTTCCAATACAGCTGACGCTTGGCCCTCTCATTGGGGTACGTGGTTCAACTCGTCTACCATTCCTTGTATATTCTCCGTTGAAGTTTTTCGACTTCTCCAATTGAAGTAATTCTTTGTTGAAGCGCTCAAGGAAAATACTCTTCCATGTAATGGCCACTGCTGATCGGGATCTCTTACAAGGCTATTGCCGCGGGATGCACGGTTGCTATCAAGCCATCCGAATCGGCTCCAAACGCTGCTGCCGTTGTTCAGAACATCCTGGAATCCGTTCTCGATCAGTCAGCTTATCGTGTCATCCAAGGTGCTGTTCCCGAGACTACTGCTCTTCTTGAGGAGAAATGGGATAAGATCTTCTACACGGGGGGTTCTGCCGTGGCGAGGATTATCTCCAAGAAGGCCGCTGAGACTCTTACGCCCGTGACACTGGAGCTGGGTGGCAGAAATCCCGCGATCGTAACCAAGAATGCCGACATTCATCTTGCCGCAAAGCGACTTTTGTGGGGCAAGACAGTCAATGCGGGCCAAGTGTGTGTTAGCCAAAACTATACGCTGATAGATGAGAGCGTTATGCCTGAATTCATCTCGGAGCTCAAATCTGCTATTCATCAATTCTACCCTAGGGGAGCCAAGGAATCCCCAGACTACGGTCGAATAACCAACGCGCGGCAATTCCAACGATTGAAGAAGATGTTAGATGATACCCGAGGGAAGATTTTGCTGGGTGGAGAGATGGATGAGGCGGAACTTTACATCGAGCCAACTGTCGTTCAGGTACTTTCTGCAGATGACTCTTTGATCGTTGACGAGTCATTTGGACCTCTCTTTCCGATACTGCCTTTCAAAGATCTTGACACTGCAATCCGGATGGCGAATGAAATCTCAGGGACGCCATTGGGGCTCTATCCATTTGGTACAAAATCTGAGACCAAGCGGATTCTGAACGAGACGAGGAGCGGTGGTGTCAGCGTCAATGATGCTTTCTTCCACGCCAGTATCCCAACACTTCAGTTTGGCGGAGTAGGTGAGAGTGGACAGGGCTCGTATAGGGGCCGCGCGAGCTTTGATTGCCTCACACATAGACGGAGCGTAATAAATACACCAGGTTGGATGGAGAAGCTATTGGCGGCCAGGTACGTAGATGAGATATCAAGCAGCTTGAATCGGCTCGGGCAATGTGACTAGTTGTCATCGCGGCCGTGTATCCTCGAAGGCCCAGCACATGTACTAATGCGATGTGTTCTTCCAGGTATCCGCCATTTGCAGGCACCAACAAATTAGACAGGTTGCGCAGCTTTATTCAATACGATTATTCAATTGGTTTGCGGGGGCTAGTGGGGTCTAGGACCGCTAGCCCGCCCGCGCTATACTAGATCGAGTAATATGGATCGCAACCTAGTGATTATCGTATTTGATCAATTTTCGTTCCCTCCTATCAATAATGTGCATCCCCAACCTCTTCCACCCTACCTAGCATGCCTCAATTGACCCAATTGACCCAATTGATCGACGACGATCAGGGCATACGTATAGCTATCGCCCTTGCCCTTGCCATTGTCGTTATTTTGAGTCAACATCTTGTCGACGATTCTCGACATCCATTTAAACTAGTAAAGTATAAAAGATCTAAATTCGATTTGAATTAAATTTTTTCTAAACGTCTTTGCCATATAATGCGATTTAATAAGAAGAAAATTCGATTGCTTGTTAATTATTTTGTTATTGATATTATCAAGTAAAGCAATTGTGTTAAATTATTCTTCGAACTTGCTCTTTGCTATCTTCTATACAAATTATTCTATTTTTGTTAACTATTTAAATTGACAAAACGATTTAATTGTTCTCTCTTCTATCTCTCTCGCGTTCTTAACGATCTTCTTAAATATTTCGAAATTCGATACAACAATATGCTTCGATAATATTCTACGCTTATCTATACACGCATTAAAGAATACGTCAAAGCAATAAAAAGAGTAAAAAAGATTAGAGGCGAGAACATTATATAAGAATTTATTGATAAAATTTTCTAGAAGTTTTGCAAGTCAAATGTAAAACAAAAACTCTATTACTTTAGTTATAAAAAATTATACGAAATAATTTGACTAGTTATTACTTGCTTAAACAATTTAATAGAATCTATTTACAATTTTTGTAAAGACAGAATAAACAACATTACAATATTACAAAAATTCGAATTGCAAAATCGATTAAAAACTCTTCTTAAAGATCGAAAAAAACTTTAATTATACAACAATAAAGTCTATATTTATTAATTGTATGTTATGTTTCTTTATTTAAATTATATAAACAAAAGATAAATCCTTTTTAACAAGCGAATATTTGAGACTCGCATTGTTGTCAAAAACTTCTTTAATTTAATTTAAATTTTGTAAATATATAATGCTTTTAAGACGCAAATAAAAATCGAATTACAATCGATCGAAAATCTCTATTTAGCGACAATTCTTCTAACTAATTGCTATATATGTCTACAAAACAATTAAATAGAATCTTGCTTTGCAATGTGATCTTTTAGTCTTTTAAAATATTTGCAAGTTAATAGAGTCTCTAGCAATTTCAAAAGCTCTATATTATAAAAGTACTAGATTTTTCTTCTTATATTTATATATATATTTAGCTTCGATAAAGTTTTTTAGTGCTAATCTTTAATACTTGTTGTTCTGAATTTTGTTGTCGTTGTTTAATTGTTAAAATATAGAGAAGAATCTTAAATTAAACTCTCAAATACAAGTTTTGTTCTCTTTCTTTTATTTTATTATTTTTTATTATTATCGCATTAAATTGTCGCAATAATATAATTATCTATATATCTTTAATAATTAGAAATTCTCTATTAATTCGATAAAGAATTGTAATTATAAATAATATTGTTAATATAAATACTTTTCGATCTAAATTTAATTTTTTTGTCTTAAGAATTTTTCAAAGATATTATCAACGCAAATGCAATTAAATGTTAAATTATTCTTTTCTTTGTTCAAAGATAAAATTTTGAGTTGTCGACAAAATAAATACAATTTATACTTGTTTGTATTGCAACTTGCGCATTATATTTCTTTAATATATATTTAATACTCTTAAAAGAAATAATATTGTATACGAAAAAATAATAACTAGAAATCTTGTTGTCTCTTTTTTTCTCAAATAAAGTTTACAAAGCTTCGGAAAAAAAATGCGATAATAGTATTTTTTGCCTCAAATTATAGATATTTTCGCAAAAACGTCTTCTTTTTGTATTTAATGTTACGATTTACTTTCTTAAATTTAGATTATTTGTTGTTCTTTTTTTAATTTCTCTTATTGCTTATTACAATCTTCTTGTCGCTCGCATTATTTATTTCGATTTTCTTATTATTTCTATTATTTCGTTGCAAATCTCTTCTTTCTTGTATTACTTGTTACGATTTTCTCTTTACTACTTCTATATAATTGTTTTAGTTGCTCTATATTTTTGCTAAATCTAGTCAAATCTTTAAACAAATTATTTTATCAAAGATAAATGTATTTTTTATAATACTTATGCAACGATTTCTTAAAATAACGTCTAAGTTTCGAGACTTTTGCAATATACTTTATCAAATGTCTTTTAAGTGTATTCTTTATTTTCTTTAGCAAAGATTCTTGTCTCAATAAATCTTTTGTTAATAACGTTCGATTTTTGAAGTAGTCGATTAATATATCTTGCAAAATATCTAAGTCTTTGTTGTCTATTATATTAACATGCGTTTGTTTAGATCTCTTCGAATTTTTTTTGTTATTTTAAAACTATTTTGCAATCTTACTTTTATAACGTTCTATAAACTTTGACAATGTAAATATATTTAATAAAGATTTAAAAAATATAGACAAATAATTGTTGTCATCTTTAGATAAGACTTATATTTTTGCACTTCAATTATTATTTACATCTTCTTTGTAGTTTAAATCTTTTGTTATTATTGCATTGTTATTAGATAAAGAGCTTGTTTCTATTACGAGTTTCGAATTATCTATATTCTTTTTTGCGTTAAAGAATATACTAAAGTTATTATCTTCGAAATTGCTTTAATTTTTGAAGCTCTTCTTACTACTAACAAAGACGACAAAGAAGAAGAACAAGAAGACTTTGTAGTTCAATTTATTCTTTAGTTATTACCTAAGTTTGTTTCTTCTCTTTTTGTATTTTGCATTCTCTTTTATTTTTATTTTTCGCAAAGAGCTTTTCTAGTTTTTCGTCTTCTAATATGCTACAAATGTAGACATTTATTTATCGATAACTTAAGTTTAATTGTTGTCTCGTGCTATATAATCAAATTTGTGTAAGACTTTAATATTTACTTTTCTTTTACTTATTAAGTACTTTATTTGTTTATTAATGTCGACATATTTATAATCTATTGCTATTTTAAATTTCTTTCTAAATTTGTTTCAAAAACGTTGCATAATCTTGATATTATATTTTGTAAATCTAGTTACATATATATTGACAAAAGTAATATTGTTTTTCTCTATAAATTGTTAATCGTAATTGAGCTTTTAATTTAGTTATCGATTTTTTTTTTTTTGTAAAAGACAAAAAGAAGTAGAGATTTTCGACAACAAAGAAGCACTAGAAGTGTCAAAAGCACAATATTAATTAACAATATTTTAAGTATAAAAGTTAAAGTCAATATTGTTATTTGCATCTAACTTGACATTCTTTTTTTTCAATTCTTGTGTAATTGTTCTTTGATGCTTTTTATTAATCTATCTTTTTCTTTTTTTTAGCGATTGTTGAAACAACTTTAATTCGAATTAGATTGTCTTCTTTTGTTTACGAAATAATTGTTGTATGTTCTTCGAAGATTGCGAGACCTACAAAGATGGCAATAACTATAAGAGTCGCAAAGACAACAATAACTACAAAGACTCTAATTGTCGCGAAGAAGTGCTCAAATCAAGAACGTAAAAATAACTTTTAAGTATATCTCTAGACATAACGACAATAGATTGATCGCGTCGATTCGAGAAATCGAGTTCGATTCAAGAAATCAAATCGAATTTTGGCGATTCGATTCGATTCGAATCGAAAGTTTTGGCAATTCGATTTTTAAAGTTGAAATTAACAATTCGATTCAATTTCAAACTTAAAATCGAAAATTAAATCGAAAAATCGAATTAAATTGTCAAAACTTAGTATTAGTATAAAGAAATTTTAAAATAAATAGTAGAAAATTATGTTCTATTCTATAATTTTTTAATATAAGATTATCTAGTAATGCATTATAATAATGTATTCGAATTATCTAGATAGTTAAAATCAAATTATTGACTTAACTTTTCTAATTAAAGAGTTCGACAATCTTGTTTTACATAGTCTTGTCAAAGATTGTAAAAAAAATTTATTGTATTTTAAGAAGAATTTAAATTCTCGATCTTTCAATTCGCAATGATAATAACACAATATTTACAATAAAATTAATAAGAACACAATAATGCTTTTGATAATATTATTATAAATATTGTGTTATTGTTATTAAAAATTAAAACGCTCTATTACTAAGCTATCGAGATTTTAATATTTAAGTATACTCTATTTAGAAATATATAGAGAATTAATAACTTTAAAGCAATAACATAGTTCTTAAAAAGTCAAATATATTACTCAAAAAATTGACTTGAATTGTCAAGACATTGATTTTATTATAAATTATAATTAATTTGTTTAAAATCTTAATTGTATATTTTAGAATTTAATAATGCAATATAATAATACAATTTAATAATGCATTATAATAATGCATTATAATATTAATTTGTAATAATAAGCTCTCTAAGCTAAATATGTAAAGTTATTAGTTTAAGATTTTAATAATTTTGTTTGTTGTACTATTATTTTAAACAATCTAATTCGAGTTGCTTTCGATCTTGTTATTATTCTTGTTGTCGCGATTTTAATCTTTATTGTTCGCATTTTTCTCTTTGCTATTATTATTAATATTAGTAGCCTTATAGTAGTTATAACTTAACGTTTTAACATTTTCTTAAATTGTATATCGAATTTCTTGATTATTATTATTCTCTTTAACAACATCCTTAGAATTCTCTATCTTAACATCGATAAAATAAGGAATTTCTCTCTCTTTCGCATTTTTCAAGAATGCAAATTCGTCAACAAAGCTACTATACGAATTTTGAGAGAATTAACGTTATTAGCTCTCTTTAAGTTATTCAAATTATTATAGTAAATAATTCGTTGTTAAGTAATCTTTACAATTAATTTTATAAATGTTGAGAAACTTCTATCAATATTAAACTTATTGTTGATACTTAACTACAATATTGATTAGCTTTATTGGCAATTCGGGGATTTTTTTAAAATCTTTTCCGTTTTCAAATATTAATTCTATACGTAATACTAACCCGATTAGGCTAAAAATTTCAAATAAATTACAAAACAATCTAAATTTTAATAAGCAATTTAAATTATCCTAATAGACTAGCGCGAGATGTTAAGAGACTCTCTTGGACCGATGTCGACTTAGTGAAGTCATTGTGTTACAGAGGTCGCTTCTTCGAATTGTTGATGTTAAATATAGAAAACAAATAATGCATTTAAATAATGCATACATTTTGAGAGAAAAACGCTATTATTATATTTATATTCTTACGCATTGCTTGCGCTTCTTAAGTAACTCTAAATTATTTTATCTTTTTAATCGCAAACTTCTTCTCTACTTTTTGTCTAAGCTAATTTTTAAAATATTATACTATTAAGTTGTTAGTATTGTATGTTTTATTGTATTACTTAAATGCATTATTATAAATGTCTTAATTAATTCGATGTTTGTCAATCTTATTTCTAATATTGTTCTTTATGACTTTACAATCTAACTAAGAAGCTATTATTTAAATAAACGTTTTACGCAACTTCTTGACGCGAATCGAGATAACTTTGCAATTGTTACTTTGTTTTCGATACAATTTCTTCTTCTTCTTATTTTATTCTTGCGCGCAATTGCAACTTGCGATACTTTTTGAATTAATTAATAGTAATTTCATTGTTTGTGCAATTTCTTAGCTTAGTTTACTAGTAATATATATAGATAATGCAATCGTATATTAAATTATAAGTATATCATAATATTTAATAGAGTGTTATAAGATTTAAAATATAGAAGAGTTTCAAAAATCAATAAGATTATAATTAAAATATTAAGAGATAATTTTACAAATTAAAGTAAAAATTATATACGTCAAGATTAAAGTTATCTCTTACTTCTACTTTTACTTACTTTGAACTTTTTACTCAATACAATTATTATCTCTTTACATTAATATTTATCTAATTTTATCGATAAGTAATGCAAGTTTATCTACGTTAATTTCTTTATTGTTTATTTTACGTAATCTTGTTGTTAATTGTTAATTTAAGCTTCTGTTTTTACGCGATTTTTAACGCGATTTTTGACGCGTCTCTACTAGTAAAAGTCCTGAAAATTATCGCGCTTTTCTTTATAACTTCTTACGTACATATCAATTTAATTTAATTAATATTATTATTTTCAATAATTTGCACAAAGCAAACAAGTAATGTATGCAAGTAATGCAATACGTCTTGTTTATAACTAACAAACTTAATTTGCTAATTCGAAAATTCGCTTCAAAGCTCTCTTGCGATAGAATAATTTCTTAATCTAGTTGTAACAAAATAAGTACAAACAAAGAAAAGTCTCAAGAAGAAACAAATGCTAAAGAGAAGAGTATTAGAAATGCTAGTATAGTCAAGATAATATAAATAAATAATGCATTTTTAATTAATATATCAATGTTTTACGATAAAGAGAGCGAAAATAAAAGTCTAAAATTGTCGCACTTTAAAAGATTAAAAAAGATTAAAAGTTTATTAACTTTTTTATTTTTAAACGTTTATTTTAACGTCTAGTTCGTAAGATACTATATAACAAGACTTAGAATTACAATTGTTAAGCGAACAAATATTGTATTTAGAATTCGACATTAAATATATTTTAAGAAGTTGCAAAAGCGTTTATATGCATTTTCTTCTTTAGTAAGTATATTATCTTGTTACATTATTATTGTAACTACAAGATTTAATTAATATTTTACTCTATATAAATTTGAATTTTGCGATAATTTACGTCAAACGCATAACGATCTAGCTTAAGAATTGTTAATTTATTAAGCGTTTAATAAAGCAATTCGATCTTTTCTAGTAGTAGAAATTCTAAGACAATTTTATGTTTTTTTTTAAATAATTATAATATGTTCTTTGTGCTAGTTGTAAATCGAATCTTTGAGATTTAATTATTAATAACTTTTTTCTAGCAATCGAAATTATTAAATGTATTATTTTTTTGCATTATTATTAATAAGACTTGTTTGTTTATATTGTAGTTGTAAATATAATATCTTTCATAGTATAATACATCTATTAATAAACTTGATTTAAAACAATCTCGAACTTCATTCGAAAAGAATTTTTTTCTTTGTTTATCGCTTAATTATTATTCTTTTCTTTGCAATATATATTTTACAATTCGACAACAATCTTTTTTAAATTTAAATTTATAATACAATTATAATATTTGATTATTATAATTTGCTCGATTGTATCGATTTTATTAATATACTTTTCGAATAAAACTAAAAGTTTGTTCAATATTTATTGATAATATTGAGCATAAAAGTACATCTCGAGTTATTTGCGTTAGTTTAAGAAAATTCGAAGTATTGTCTTTTCAATACTTTTAAGTTAAATATTTATTCTCTATAATATTAATTCGAAGATATCGATTATCTTTATTTTGAGTCGAACAAAAGCGTTAAAATTGTCGTTAGGTCGATCATGTGCGGGACTCCTTAGGCCCGGTCTTCACAACAGCTATCACAGTGACCATGAATGAACGCAAGAGATTCTCCACCAAGAATAAAAGTGTAAAGATTCGAAGTTACACGACTTTACGTTGGGCGCCTCCAAACGCAGGCACGTGGGCAAAACACTCAGTCCATCTTTATAGCTTTATGGAGCATGGGGCCCTGGTGTCGCTTGTTTGTAAGTTCGAGCAAAATCGGCCTGAGCTTGTTGATCTGATTTTCAGCAGTCTAGAGACGGAACGCCACACTTCATCGGAATATGGGTAGTAGTGTACGTTGTGTGTCAAGGCTCCGAATCTTCCACTAGCCCGCCTCTGATCCAATGGAGAGATATGAGAATAGAATACAGCGACCTAGAAGGTCGTCATGCGGGAGCTTGGGCTGTGGCTTTGTCAAGCACTACTGATGCACAAACCTTACATCCGTACGGCCAAGGTAATTGAACAATCAATGTCTTGCAGCTTGTCTGTTACAGATTAGCATGGTCAAACCTTGGTAGGGATCACGGGGTTCCTAGAGTCGTTGCAGAAGATAGGGAAACCCGCAGCTTGCATTGAAAGAAGCGAAAGTCAAGGTAGGGTACGAATCAGAGGAATTGCAGCCACCATATGCCCAATCTTGGTAGTCTCCCCTCTTCCCAGTCCTGGGAGGAGATCCCTCATGCTTATGCTGCGGCGGACGACTTTTGATTTTCTGATTTCCTTTCGAGAATTCCTTGCATGTCCTAGAATGAGAGAGTATTTATCTCACTTCGACAACAATGGATGAAATCAAACCGCTTGTCCGCCAGCAGGACGCTTATGCCTCCACCGGGTGTCGTCCCCAATCTCGTGAATCCAGTGATAAGAGAGCCCACAATTATTCATGTGACCATCGTTTTCATTGTCCTTGGCAGCTTGATCGTAAAATTGTAATTGTATAGGAACATGCGAGGATCTTCCTCTCACGCTCCACGATATGGGACGACAGTAGCTGCTCCCTGTCTATGTCTCTTGCCCTTTTCGGCCAAACTAATATGATTATACAGATACGGCTGTGCTAGGAGTCGTAAGACAGTTGTTCTCCCTGTCTTTGATTTTCTGCTAACTCTCCGGCTATAGATTATCATTGCAATCTTTCCGGTAACTGCCATCGTTCCATGAGCTGTGCCCATCCCATCACAGTGTGTCAGCTCAGACTTGGCACACATCAACACGAAGTTCGTTTGCCGGTATTTGACAGTGTTTGGTCTTGGCTTCCTCAAGCTTCCTCAAGGTACAATGCCTCCATGTTCTCAATCGTTTGTTGCGACTGACTAAGCCATTTTCTAGCGAGCTGTAGATTTCCGCCGTATTCGCTTATGCTCGTGGTTCCGATGGCTGAAGATCCTACACACTCCTAGGGCTCTCTCGCTGCGTCAGACATGGCTTTTGCTCTTCGATGTCAAGCCGAAGGCCTTCACGACAGCCTGGTTCTTGATAGCCATTCTACATCAGGTGGGCCTGATTAATGCTATCAAAACGATCATATGCTCACTCATATTCGCCGAGACGTGAAGGCAAACAAACAAATTGCTTCGCCAGAATTTCACCAACCTATTTGGCTACACAGCCGATTGCATTTGAGCCAAGCAGCTCCCAACGGGGTTCAACGTTCTAGGGTTTGCTTTAGATGAATGGCCACCGGACGTCCAGAACTACAGATATTGAGGGAGATTGTTATATCTGTCATTGTGAAGTGCTTCGGTAGCGCCAACAATGACGGCAAATTTCTTGGTCACGAAGACCATGGATTGATCTTCGAAGCATTTTCCAAAGAGGACATTGCTAAGCTCAAGCCTTACAGAAACCATCCGGAATCCTTCTTTACTCGTCGCCGATATCGTAATGGTGAAGGGCTTGGACAAGTTTCATCAACAGCAGGAATTGCGAAGGCTTCGATATTGATTTTGAAGCGCCATCCAGCAACTATTCCACATGTCTTCACTTCCTGGCTATCCTGGGAAGGTGGGCGACCTGTCAAGGACGCTATAATTCTTGAGGCCTAGCCATCAGCTCCTTATCGTTAGACAATTATCATGTTACCGATATATAAAATCAATTGTCGAAGCAGGAGGTAGAGATGGTAGATGCTGGGAGCTGTGGCAACAGGCTTTTCCGCTCAAGCTCCATTGCTGGCAGATATGTCGCTCCAAGCAGATAGTAAGGGATGACAGAAATCTGGACGATTGCTCGTGGCGCTCTTGACGCCAACGTTACAGTATACCAATGACGATTGAAAAGCGATAATAGTTCTCTCATCGAAGTTCACGTGACTGACCCCTGAACCGTGCCGCGGCGCCTACTGAGACTCGGCCCGCTGTGAAGAAAGACGAGACTACTTCCCTAGTCACTACCTTACATAGGCTACTGCTTGTGGATGCTATGAATAAAATGTACAAACATGCGTTTGGGCGGTATCGGCTGCAACAAGGACTGTTGCGAAGCCAACACAGAACACCCCGAGGCTGTCGAAAACGCCTCCTATCTATGCGACAGGAAGAACGGCGTGGGTGGGCGGGCAAAAGCGCGAAGCAATGAGAAGAGAAGAGGGAAGCGGGTTGATTACATACTAAATAGTAAAGTATGTGAGCGATCCAGCCACACTTCTTAATCTCCGCATCCTTGGCACTAGCCTGCATGTCTTGCAGGCCTCTATTTCTTTTGGCAAGTTTGAGAGATTGTGAAGTTCTTCGGGGACAGGAATGATGTCTGCTAATGAAACACTGAATAGTTGGCAATACTATCACAGGTCAGGTCTTCGCTATTCTGGCTTCTTGGTTGCCTCAGTGGTCAGTACTCAAACCTGATCTTGGGCCAGCACCACATCGCTGACTAGTGCCCACTAAAGCAAGATGTCAGTTTTACCTCAGTGGATGATTATGGCAGGTTCTCGTCAAGACTGCGCTAGATGTGAGTCTGCGTCGTGCACTCCTAATAACAGGCATGCCATGCGGACTGAGTACAGGGGCAAGCTTCGTAGGAAACACGCGGCAAGACAGCTTCTCTTCTCTTCTCTTCTCTTCTTCTTTTATACAATTGCATTGTATAGCATTCCGTCGCGAGCCGACTTACGTGACCATCTACGCCCACAACGCCCCGCAAAGCTTGTAGGCCCTCTTTCAGTGTTGCCTATGATTATAACGAGCGACAGTTCCAGAAGGCATCGGTACCAGCGGCAGCTCACCCCTATTCGTAAGAGTAGTCAAATTATTTCTTTAAGAATTCTTTGACTCGTTCGCCCCAAACGACGGCTCTGGTAGAATTTTAGGCTCGGACGATCCCAGTAGAGGCTATGTGGATGTATCCCTACCGTTTGTATCGATGAAAGCCTGGGAGGTTCCCAGCTTTGAAGCCATCAATGGCTCAAGCCATCTCCGACCCAAGACCCACATCTTTGATCTCCTGTAGCGTATACAAGTATAAATGGACGCTGAGTATCCTGCCATCACTCTTCGGCAACGCAAATAATGTCTGCTCCTCGCACCGCACACGGCAACTCTCCACCTCAAATTCCGTCTCGGTTGGCTCCTGGCCAGGGTATAAATGGTACTCTCCTCGTTCGCACAACTTGTCGTTGGTAGCTACAGTCCAGTTAGAGCGGCGTCTAACGTCACCAGGCTCCAACCTGCTAAAGTACCGGTCCATGCTCAGTACGAGTTTCTCCGAGTAGCCAGGCACGGGCTGGTGCAGATTGCGCAACTTGATGCCTAGCTTTGACTGTGGGTCGAACCCGACGGGATAGGCCCAGACGAAAGATTGTAAGCTAAATCCATCGCCGTCCGGTGAGGGTAGTAGCATCATGAAGTCTTCGTCGACGTTGCGATTGATTTTCCGAAGGGTCTTGTATCGGTCTGTGGGAACTGTAAGTGGCAATTTTCCGTTCGTAACCAAATTCTCTACAGCGCTCGAAGAGAAATCAAGACGGAAGATGGTAGGATAGCGGTGCGGGAGGTACTCCTGCACCAGGAACTCATAGAGCTCATTGAGCATGTCCACCCCAGAGTTGAGACAGTCGAGGGCGCCAGGGTACTGACAGACAATGTGCTGGCGTGCTTTCATTCGCTCGGCGTACATACGGTCTATATGGATGATGTTGTTGATGTCAGTTTTTTGGAGACCTTCCAATGTATTAGCACAAGGATTATTTTTGAGTTGGCGGAAAGGCGAGCCCACCCACCCATCGTGAGGAAATACTTTGGACTGAACCTGTAAATGCGCAACGGTTCTACTGTTTGGTGATCGAGGTCATGTAGAGGTGTGACCTTGCCCATAGATGCCCAAGCCGACCTGCTACGCGACTCCTCGTTCTCGTTGATATCGAAACCCTCCACTGGTTGCGAAAGCTATCGAGGGTTGGTCGATAAGACGAAAGACCAGGATCACCAGCTCGGACAGACTTACCGTCTGGGTTCGAAACGGTCCTTCCAGCCGTGACAGTGGCAATCCAAAATTGTCCATAAATCTCCATAGTGCGAAACACAATACAGCAATGCCCGTGACTTGAAGCATGTTCCAAGCCACATCTTCACCGAAGATGAAGAGAGCCATCTGGGTCATCATCACGAATGCCAGTTGACGCCACTACGGTGGTGACTTTGATTATCCCTTTCGACATCCAGCTCGTGTTAAGTGATCCACGGGGATGTCAACTTGAGTTTGGGAGGAATTGTCTTGGCGAGGACTACAGTACGATGGGATATATCCTTAGACCCTCCGAGAATTCGCCGAGCCAGCTCTTCTAATAGAGCTTTTTACAATATTGCTATCTGTAGGGTAATATGTACTATGGGCCTGTGGCTGGCCAGGATATGCAAAGCGGAGGCCCAGCGTCGGCCTCAGACTTGCGTGTAAGACGGATACATTTGGATCTATCAGGACTCTAAGCTCTTGGTTCCTTGAAGGGCAACACGGTAGCACTGAGTCTACTGAGTAATTTCCCTTACTATAGAATAATATTTCATGGGACAAAGCGATTGATGGCTTTACCCTCTCATTTGGCCCCTTCTATTTTTCATTTTCAACGTACACAACAGGTCCTGTGTAAGTGTGCCGTCCCCAAACCGCGTAGTAGGTCATGAAGAAGACAAGGACGGCCGTCCATATCACAGCGCCCCAGTTCGTCTCGCTCGGCGTCGGGCCTGGAGCAGCCGGAAAGAATTGAAATACCCAGCACACGGTGAGGAAGCACAGCGCAGTCACGTTAACGGCGGTGCCAGCTTTGCCAAGGCTGAATCGGGATGGTGGGAGTGGTTCGCCGCGGAGCCGCTTTCGGAGGAAGCCTGATGGACTTGTAAGTGAAGCGTTCTAGATCTCACCGCGGGTTGAGACCGGAACATACATGCGATGCAGATAATATAGCTTGTGACCAGACTGGAGACATTCAAGGACACAAAAATTCCATATGCGACCCCACTTCCCATTGCAATGCAAGTGAGACAGATGGTGCACACCATAGAGACGGCCATCGCATTCAACGGGCTGTAACGTCCATCATTTCGAGGGTCTCAAGAATGCAGTGAAAGACTCACACGTCCCAACCAGGGCGTACCTGGGAGAGCCAAGAACTAAATGGGAGGCCACCATCACGGGCGAACGACCTAGACTCGATGGTAAATAGATGCTCTCCTAGTCGGTAAGAACGTGATTCCGCTTGACCTTACCAAAGCTGCCTCGAAGTTGTCGTGACGAGATTGACAGAACATAACACTACGAGAATAAGAATAACAATCGCAAGCACCGTTGCGTTGAGAATCACCGCGATATAGGGCTGACCCGTGGAAGTTCTCAAGGCGGAATCAATATCGCCCAGGCAGAACATTAAAGTGACTCAAATTAATAGAGGGTCACCATTTGGCAATGATGCGAGCAAGGATGAAGGAGAACGTACCGACGATAATAAATGAGGTGATGTAATTTGAGATCGCAGTAAAGATCATGGAGCGAGGAAGTGTCCAAGCAGCGTTTTTTAGCTCTTCTGACAAATGCGCGGACGAGTCGGCACCAGTCAGGTATGCCACAGGTGCGTTCAAACCGACAAGACAGGCCAATCCGACCGAAGGCCAGCCATTGCTTTCGAATTCTGTGAAGACAGATGAAGCAGTGCCTTGGGGGGCCATGATCCTGCACGTAGTGAGAGCAATTAGCGGGCTCGTGTAATTTCAATTGCGTATGTGTGGATGTTGGGCCGAAACTACGCACCAAAGCACGATAAGAAATGCAAAGAAGCCAAGCACGTGGACAAATGTTAAAATGCCTTCTATGAGCGGCAATTTCCGGAAGAGCATGGCGTTGGCGAAGATGCTCAGAAGTAAGATTGCCCAAGATATCAAGGCAGTCTGCCAGGCAGTTGGGACATAGCTTTCATGGTGGAGATTAATCAGGGCAGTAATCTGCTGTGCAGATGCCTAAGAAGGTGGGTTCAGCTGTGGTCGTGTTTGGACAAGTCACGGACGATTCCTTACATAGGAAACTGCCGCCAGTGCGGTCTGCCAGCCTAGAACGCTGAAGAAGCCGACACTGAATGACAGGATCTTCTGATATTTTCTTGGTGCGACTGGCGTATGATTCAGTGGATACTCCTGCAGGAATAGCTTTTCACTGCAATTTAACGTACATTCTGAGGTCCTGAGCAAGTAAGTAACAGGGTCAGCACAAGTGCTAAGCTTTGTAGCTTGATGATGATAAAGAAGTGGTCTCACCAATGATACTGCCCTCCTCTACGGCGTAGGTGTGTCAGCCGAGGTCGAGATCAAAAGCGAGTAATGATGTGCCCTACGCTGTAGGCGCTATGCTCGCCATCTCTGGCATAGCTTCAGAGGTGTCAGCCATTGAGTACGTCATTACAATCGCAGCATCCTAACTCACAGAGGCAGGTGAAGAATAAGCCGCATATTGCTGCCAGTAACATATATATAGTCCCGGCCTTTCCACCATTGCCCAACGTCAGGACCACATTGCTAGGTAAGAGATCTCGTCAGCATACGGAGATTGCGAGTCATTTCCGAAAGATTTTGAATTGGGCGAGCGAGCTCACATCAAGGCGAACTCCCAGGAGCATCCTAGTATCATAGCATAGCCTGTTATACTGAAATTGGAACTCGCGACGGAGCTCTTGCTTTTTGCCCATGCGCACCATGCCCCTCCGGTCCCACTCGGTGCCAAGCTTCTCCGAATTGTCATCGGGAGTGAGATCGTGGACGTCAGACTGGGTAAAGAAGGGGGCCTCTTTATTTTGGTCCATTCTGGCTGTCACACTACTTCTTGTCGGAGGTCTGCGAGGAAGACAAAGTGCTATAGTATGACGATCAATGAAATAGGCACGGGTGGCAGAAATGATTAACGATATCGGTAAAGAAATGTATGGCCCTAAACCGGGCTGTGTTTGAGCACTTCATGTAGGAGTCCCCCTGAGTAGCGAACGAGAGGTAGAACGCTTCAAGAGGTGAAAAACTTGCAGGATTGGATCTGCACTCGGAAGGGGGAAAGCGCGGGGAGTCGGAGACTCTCTTCTCGCCTGGGGAGTCGGGAGACCTGCAGACCCAAGGCACTTCCAACTAATGTACTCCGTACATATAACCAGCACATCTAGCGCAACAGGGAATGTCTGGGCAAATCAACCCTGTCATCAAATAACAAAGGAGACGCTGGATGGCTGCTTCGGTACCAAATTCGGAGTTAAGAAAGACTGCATACCTCATTGTAATTATAAGATAAAGTTTGATGGCTGCATTGTTAGAACAGGCATTGGCCTTCTGTCTTCGAACTGCGAGAGGAGGGCGCACATACAACTCCTTTGAGAGCTTGTACTGAACGCTGTATCTCTTTAGCTCCAGCGGAGGATTGCCGAAACTTCATCTTGGATAACAGGCAATGGACCATTTCCTTCCTCCATGGTCGCCCACACCACTAGAGCGGTACCAAGTCGTTGAACGTATCCCACAAGGACTGATCAACACCTCTCTTATGCTCGCCTTCTTAGCCCACGAGAGGGGTCCATGAGTGTCATAAAACCGTCCTGCATGATTGTTGATCCTTGGACTTGTAGTAAGACAAGTCAAACGACCGGCGATCGGATAAGATAAGATGAAGCTCTGCAGCCCTTGAGGGCCTTGATCAACCTAGGGCTGACATGGCGCGGCGAGAGTAGCGTGGTCGTCAATCGAACAAATACTGAAAAACTTCTCTACACGCTCAAATTATATTTTTGGAAATAACTTATTAACGCAACGTTCAATTGACTCAATTAACACGTTATTCGAATTGTCTAATTATTACGTATCGATCAATGCTTATTAGTTATAGTAAGAAAAGACAGTTAATTTTTAATAAGTTAACACTTTTTTGAAGATATTTACAAGGATAGTATTATTTTGTATAGTAAATATTAAAGACTTGCTCGCTTGCGTTAAACTTAACACGCATTGATATAAAATATCTTTGTATTTTAACAGACTACAATTTGCAACAATATATATATAATTGTACTTATATTTAATGCTTAATATTTAGAAGTCGAATTTGCAATTAACTGTAGCTTAAATTTAGAATTTATATATACTAAATATATTTAGAAGTTAATTATCTACAAAAAAGCAATAAAATTAAAATAAGTATATGCAATACGCAATCAAATATTTACGTTTCTATTAATTAAGAATAATTTCTGATTTTGATATTAATTGTACACGAAAATTATGTTTATTATTTGCTATATTTTATTAAAATATCTTGAGAAATTGTCAACAATATAATTGTAACAATTAAATAACAAGATTTGCTATATTTTACAATATATAAGTAAGTTGCTTTTATATCTAGTTTATATTTTGTTTATACTGAATATTTTTTATCTATAGAATGTTTTGTTATCTTTCTTGTTATATTTAATCTACGCTTTAAATATAACAATATTTAAGTTACTTTATATTATATATATAATAATCTTAATATATAAGATTGTATTGCAATATTAATTTGCAAACAAAAATTAAAAAAGTTTCTAGTTAAAATAGTAATAAAAAAAGTTTATATATAGTTTAAACTATATATAGATATAGCTTACAATTAGTAAAAACAAAGCAAAAGGTTAATTTTAATAAATTAGAAGTATTATTTATCTAGATAGAAATCTTTAACAATATATTTATGTATATTGTATATATAGTTAAGTTAAGATCTTTATAAATTAATTCTATTTTAAAATAGATTTTACATTTAAACATGTTTAAGATAAAACAAACTTGTACAATGTATTAAATTAAAATAAGAATTTTTACTATAAATTTAATATATATATAGTGCGTACTAAGTATATGCTAAGACTAAACTGAAAATTAATATACTTATATTGTTATGCATAAATTAATATAGAAACTACTAAAAATTATTATACAATATTTATAAAAATATTTAAAGTATTGCAAAAAGCAATTTGTTAAATAATTTAAATTTCTTATATAAATTGTAAGAACAAAGATTTGCAAACTTTTATAATAAATATAGATTAAAAATAAACTAAAGATATATTTAATCTAAATTAAATCTAAATATATATTGCTTAAAATTAATTTGAAAATTTGAAAAATAATTATATAATCTTGTTTTTTTTGAGAGTAATATAAGTATTTTAAGTATATATTTATTTTTTATTAGATATATTCTAAGAGCAATTTTTAAACTCGGTTTTCGAATTATTTAGCAATTTATTTGATTAAACAACTTTAAAAAGTTAAAACTATTAGCAAACTTCTTAAACGTATAAACAATATAAGTATATTGTATTTTAAACTTAAAATATCAATTAAATATTTAAAAACAAAATAAAAATTTGTTAAACTATATAAAGAGAAATTGAAAATTTCTTTATATTAATAAATGTTAACTCGCAATTATATAAATATAAAAAAAGTAATTACTTTTAAAACAATAAATTTGCAAGACAGAAACTATTGCTACTTGCTTTTATATTTAGATATAACTTATATTAATATTGTGTTAAAACTATATTAACTATATATTTAGAATAAAAATACGTTGTAAGAATATTCGAAAAGAACAGTTTCAAAATTTAAAAAAATATTGTATCTATTTAATATAATTGCAATAAATTAAATATAATTACTACTTAGCTAATTAAAAAAGATGCGTACAATTAATATATATATAACTTATGTATAACTAATCGAGTTTAAGATAAAAAATATTGCAAAATTGCAAAACGCTATTAACAATATTTAAATCTTCTCTTTAATTTAAAAATTTCTTATAATATACTCTTTTTATGTTTATCTAATTCTAAGCGTAAATCTAGCACAAATATAGCTTTAATACTAGAATTCGAGAATTTTTACAGTTTATTAAGTTAAGATTTAGGAATTGTTTTGTTAGAAAGAGATAAATATCAAGTACTATTTTAGTCTAAATTAAATCGAAGATCTAAATTACTTTTTGTATTATATTGTTATACAAAATTAATTTTATTAAAAAAAGATAAATATTAAGTATTAATTTAGTCTAGATTAAATCGAAATTTCAATTTATCTTTTGTATTATATTCTTATACGAAAACAATATTGTTAGAAAAAGACAAATATTAAGAATTAATTCGATATATATTATTGTCTAGCTTTAATAAGTATAAATAAGATTTAAACTCTAATAACAATATATTAAATCGAGCAAAGAACATGTAGCAATTTTATCGAAATATTAAATTACGAGTTAAACATAAAAGCAACATATACAATATATATATCAAAAACGCAATAGACTTCTACGAAAAACAATAAAAGATTTATTTTAAAGATTGTCAAGTTAAAACAATTCGATGTTGTTAATAGCAATAAATATATTTTACGTATTATTTTATTGCAAGCAAATTATTAACACTTGTTAAGCAATTAGAATAACAATAAAGATAAACTAGTTTATAATTTCATATCTTTATTTTACAAATATTGTATAATATTAATAATTTAAAGATTACAATTTAATTTCGAAATAATATGTATATTTTTTTTATATCAAGTTTACATTAAGTATTGATTTAAAAGAAAATTTATTACTTTATAGAAAAATTCGAAATTAAAAAAAAACACTCGAAGACAAAACTATATATAAAATATTTATATTATTTTTAAAATTAACAAATACAAGAATGCAAAAAACTATTATAGTTGTTTATCTAGCTTTGCGTTATAAACGTTAGTATTAAGAATAAAAGAAAGAATTTTCTTTTTAAAATAATAAATAAGATAAATATATATTTAGCGTAAACAAGATATGAATTATATAAATATTTTAATATAGTTAAAGAAAAGCCAATTGTTTTAGAATTAGATAAGATATATTAGAAATCTATATTTAATATAGACTAGACCTAAATAAAGACTTAAATATTTGCAAAATTATTATTTTTATCTAAGATTTGTTGTCGCAACAACTAAGTATAAATATAATAAATAATAGATATTTATCTATCTATTTAAATCGAAGTCGAAACAAGAGAAGTATAGCTAGCTCGAAAATAAGCTAGTCTATACTAGATATGTAGTAGATATATATTTTTATAATTAAATAATTCGCAATCAATTTAAATTAATCTTAAATTTAAACTTAATATATACAAAACTTCTTTGTATTAATATAATTTGATTGAAGTTTAATATATATCTTGCGTAACCTAGTTAACATACTTGTATTTTTAGTTTTTTTTTCAAATATTATTTTAGTCGCAATAGCTACACTAGCTATATATAGATTTAATATATAATAAATGTAAAAAGGTAAACAATTGCATTTATTATTTTAGTTAATTATATCGAGATTGTCTAAACTAAGATCGATTATATATAAGTTTAATATAGATTTAATATAACTAGCTTATAGACTATATTCGCATTTGATAAACTCTAACTTTAGTCCTAAGTGTACACAAATCTATTATAATAAAAGTCGCAGTTTTGTGTTACTAATATCTAGACTTTGTGCAAGATCAAGATTAGAATCTTGCATTACTTGCGAGAATCTAGAGGTTCAAGACAAGCTTTGCGAGAGACGATCTTAGCATTTCTTAACATTGCGCCCGTAGATGCGTTCGTCCTATATAACAATTATGGTCTGCCTGCGTAAGATGCGCACATGTTCTCTTGATTTATTAGATTCGTCTCAAAAGTAAAGTTTGCCCAAATCGACGAAATCTAACATTTAAATCGAAAAACGTAATAGTTTGACGCAATTGTGCAACTAGCGAGCAACTGCAAACGTTTGTGCGCATCGCGAACATCAAAACTTTACGCGTCAAGACGTAGTCTAATTCGATAAAGGTTTCGCAACTTTGTCGAACATATAGAAAACAAAACAAGCTCTTCAAATAGATTCTGCCTCGACAATACTAATTTGAGTACGTAGAGTAGATAGATTTGTGAGATCTGCAGAATCTTGTAAATATCTTGGTCCCTATTAGCTCGATCTGTCTCCCGAAACGCGAATGTATTGAGATAAAAGTTATTAAACTTTATTGTTTTTGTTAATTATAGTTGTAGCACTACTATTAATTGAATATAAATTGAATATAGATTTAATTAATATAAAATTGTCGAAAATATAATATTTTTTGCACTTAAGTTAATAATATTATTAGCTATATATAAGCTTAGTACAAGCTAGATATAATTGATATAGATATAAATACATTAGTTTATTGTTTATAAAACAAACTAGATTCTTATCTATAAGATATAAACTAAATATAGATTAAATAGAAATAGAATTTAGACTATTAAATAATTGTTTTCTATTTAATTAATTGCAAAAGACAATTCTAATTTCTTCGATTTTAAAAAAGATTGTTAAATATTAGTTTTATATATATTAAATTTAGGCTAAATATTAATCTTTCTTTTCAATTGTCTTAATTATATTATTGTAATTTTTTTTTTAGTTAAGACTAATATACATTTAGTACAAGTCAGAATTATATTAGATGCGAATATATTATTATATTTGAAATTTTTGTTGTTTGTATTTTTGTTGTTAAACTAAATATAAAATTAATATATATTTGATATCAAAATTAAAAAAATACTTAAAATAGAATATTTGCTATAGAATTGTTAGTGTATACTTAGCATAAATAAAATTTATATTAAGATTACAATTCTTATAAATAAGCTTTAAAATTAAGATATTTTGTTAATATACAATTTCGATAATTATATAAACGAAAGTCAAATATATGTTAAGTAAATACAAAATTGTTTTATCAAATTATACTTCGAGTCTTAAAATAGATGTATGTAGTATAGAACAAGCTAGAGTATAAATTCAATATATAAAAAATATAAGTTACGCTTATATTATAATAGAAGTAAGTATTGAACAAAAAGCAAATTGTGCATTATTGCAACTATAATATATAAGTTTAGTATATACAAAATATAAACAAAATTCGCTCAATAAGTTAATTATTGTTAATATATTAATTTTTTATATTAATTTTTTAATAATATAGTCTAAATTAAGTATAAGCGTAGCTTGTACTAGAAAAAGAAACGTACATAAATTTAATATTAAAATATGTGTTTCTTTAGCTCTAAGATAATATATAGAGACGCAAAATACTAGCAAAATATAAATTAAATATAAATTAAACATAGAAAGAATATATATTTCTCGATATAATACTTTTACTTAGCTTGCAAGTATATTGCTAACAATAGAATTTATTACTATTTACGCTAAATCTATATATAGTATCGATTTAAGAAAACTAAGTATATATTTGTATTACAATAGATTGTTCGAATATAACAACGCAACTTGAAAAAATTAGCACTAGTTATATACTAAGTATAGACTACAATATTATTAAATATACAATCAATTAACAATTATTTTAAACAAATATAATACTAAAGTATATATTATATTTTTATCTATAGCAATATTGCAATTGTATATATTTAATATATATTTTGTTTATATTTTGTAAAATTTACTTATATCTTAATATTAATAAACAATAGCAAAACTTTAATATATAAAATTATTATATATATTTAATATAAATTAAATTGTTTTTTTATCGAGACAACAAAATTTGCTTATATTTATTATTAAATCTATATAGAATAGAGAATAGAGAAATATTTACAAGTTGTGTCTTAAGTAAATTTAATATAAGCTAGGTATAAATTTAGTATACATAACGTGTAACAAAAACAATTAAATCGATTTTACTAGACAAAGTCTAGTTAATATTAATATTAATAATAAAGTCTAAAAATATATACTTAGTACAAGCAACGTATATGCTAAATATATATAAACTATAATAGTAATTGAGAGAAGATAAGTTCGACGCGTTTTTAGTTTTGTTGTTGTTTAAGTTAACTCGAAGTTGTACAATTTGTTAGATTGATATAATTACGATATACGTATATAGAGTATAGATTGTATAATATTAATAATTGTTGTAATTTATATTTAACGTAAGTTGTAATTATATTAAAAGCAAAAAATATCTAAAAAAGATAAAGATTAATGCAAAAAAAACAATATTTATAAACTACTTTTGCGCTAGTAGTCTCGCTTGCGTTTAGTGTTTTTTAAGACTTAATATATATTGCAACAATATTAAATTTATGTTTTAATCATATGTTATATCGACGCACTAGCGAACTATTAATTATTACTAAAAACAATAACTAAATATATTCTTTCTTAGTCTATACTTTATTTATACAAAATATATATCTTAATTGTAAAATTGCAAGTAGCAACTTTAATTTAAGACTTAAATACAAAAGTATAGTCTATACTAGATATATACAAAGCGTAAAATCTAATTGTAAGAATAAAAGTAATTAAAAAGTCTTAATCTTTATAAGAGAGATTTAGTCTATATTTGTATATTGAAGCTCAATATATATAAGACTCTATCGAAAATAATCTTAATATTATATTGTTAAAGATAGTTAGTATATGTTAAGTCTATACGAGATACAAACAATGCTTATTTCAAATAGAAATTTCTATCCAAAACAAGCCTGTTCTAGATAAGAAATCTATATTCGAGATAAACTATAATCTATACAAAAATTATAGATCTAGAGTAGCAATATTTGCATCTAAAACAACTATAGATACTTAGAAGCTTTTCTACTAGATAATATTTCTTCTAGATATCTAGAAATATATAAGATAAATATCTGTTTTAGATAGATTTAAGTTTCTGCTAGATAGCAACTGGTCAATCGATAGTTAGCTAATAACTATTAGATAACTACTAGTTATAAATTTATTTTAGTCATATGTTAGCTAGTTAGCTTATAGTTAACCAATAGTCAACTACTATATAGTAATTATCTACTATTTATAGATCTTATAGATACAATTTTGATTTATTTTGATGTTTTAGAATTTTGAAATTTTGAGATATATAACAAAGTCTCGACTCTAGCTCGATCGAGATTTCGACTTCTAGAATATTGAATAGTAAAGAAAATATAAATTGTTGTTTCTTCAATATGTAAAGTTGTAAAACTATTTTTCTGTTTATATTTTTCTATTTATATTTATTCGGGAAGTGTCTAGATTTACGACTATTAACGTTATCAAAATTCTAATAAGAAAAGTAAGTAATTTACAATATTTATAGAGTAGCCTTTGGGTCGGGTTGAACACTTTTTTTTGGACTCAACCCAACGAATCGGACAGAGATATAAGTTCGATCCGAGATCTCGATACGCTAATAACTATAGAACGAGCTAACCAAATCAGGTAATTTAAATTTTATATAAAACCACTAGCTTTTACTACAAAATAAGCTACTAGAGTCGTATTTTACTTATATATTACACAAATTATCAGTTTTTTAAGATTTAAAGTTTTTTAAGGTTTTAGGGTTAGCGCCCGACTCCTGGGGATAAGAGGGTGGCAAAAGTGATCCGAAGGTTACTCTAGAAATTTATATATGCGCGCTAGACTTTCTCTACTAGCGTATACCTTCTATATTACTCTAATAGTTAATATAAGTTAGTTTATTTAATAATAAAAAATATTACTAGTAATATTTCTATCCTCTATTTATTTCTTATTTATGCTCTATATTGCTATTTTGAATATCTATTTACGTGCGATTTATTTGAAGCAAATCTGCAACCTAGCTTCTACTTATCTGTTTTTTGCAAGCTAGCAAAACTCTTTCTATTAGTTAGAAAGCAATATTCTATATAGTAGAAATCTACTATATAGAGACTATTTTGCAGTATTTTAGCTGCTATCTACTAGATAGATATATCTATAGACTAGTCTCTAAGTATTAATTGTAGATAATTACTAGTTGCATACTAATCTACTTCTCTTGTATATTATCTTTACTTTATTTGCATATTACTTCTTTGCATTAGATTTAATCGAATAAATTTTAGAATCTATCTACGCGTCGATTGTTTATATTGTTGTTGTTGTTGCTATTTATCTTCGCTATCTATATTATCTATATTACTATCTACTTATTAATAATAGTTATAGAGCTTCAATTACTATCTAATATCTACTACAAAAGAATATTTATCAATTTCCTTATTTCGAAGCTTAACAAGTATGTAACAATGCAAGACTACTTACAGGCCCATCTATAAGGTTATATTCCTGGTAAATGCCAGGAATATGCCAGGAATATATCTATTTTGGTTAGATATCTGCTAGATTCTAGTTAGTCAACCGACTGCTAACTAGCATATATTAGTTATTTACTAGTTATAAATCTATTTTGGTTATCTATCGATTGACTAACTGATAGTTAATCGACATATAATAGTTATTTATCGATTATAGATCTTATAGATGCAATTTTCTTGATTTTGAAATTTTTGAATTTTGAAATTTCAATAAATTTGACTAAGTCTCGACGCTAATTCGATCGAGATTTCGATTTTCAAAATATCGAATAGTAAAGTATGTATATCGTTAATTCGTCAATACGTGAAGTCGTTAAATTATTTTTTTATTTATAGTTTAAAGTTTTAACCTTAATTTATAGTTTATAGATATTCGAGAAGTATTTAGCTTCGCGACTATTGACGTCACTCAATTTCTAACTATAAAATCACGTAATTTACGAAATTTCTATACGCGCGTTAGACCCCCCTACTAGCGCGTACGTACTACATTACTTATATTGCTAATATTAGTTAATCTACTTAACTAAAAAAATTTGAAAAAATTTGAAAAATTATTACTAGTAATATTTATACTCGAAATTTACTCGAAGTTTATTCGAAATATTGCTATTTTAATTATCAATTCGCGTGTGATTTATTTGAAGCAAACTCGAAATTTAATCGAAATTTAATCGAAATTTAACAAATTTTTGCCAATTAAGAAGCAGATTTCTATCAATTGGGTAGAAGTTAATCAATCGAAAAATTGCTAGTAAGTTCCGAATAAATTCCAAATAAATTTCGAGCAAATTCCGAGTAAATAACTATGTAAGTTGATAGTACAGTATACAATAATTAAAGATTGCAATAGAATTAACAAGCAAAATATCTATATAAAATACCAAACATATTGCAATTACAATAACAAGTCTAGAATTAAAGAGCACAATTATCGAAATACTAGTAGTTGTTGTATTAAATGCTCTTTCGAAGCAATTGCGAAGCTAGAAAACAATCTCGAAGATAAACACATTTTAGACAACTAAACTTTAATTGTCAAATATTTCGATTACAATTATTCTTCTACGAAGTTGTTTGTCTTAATATTATATTGCAAGAAAGTCTTAAAGAACTTTGAAATACAACGCGAAATCAAGAAGAAGTAGCAAAAGAGCAGCAAGATTAATTCGACTCTTGAAGATTTTTCTCTAAATCTCGAAGAGTTTATATTTAAATAGCAAAATATCTAAAACTTAAATATTGTTTTTAAAACAATAGCAATAGAATTTTTAATATCTACGCAAATATTAATAAGATATCTAAAAAAAAATCTTTTGTAATATATTAATTCTAAGAAGAAAAAGTATAACAACAAGCTTTAGTTTCTCTTCTTTATTTCGATATATACGTAGAAGCTACTATATCTAAATATAAAGATCTTAATTATAGATTATATCTATAAAACAAACAAATACAAGATATTTCTTCTTATTATTACTAAAGTTATTGTCTTAAATATTATTATTATTTACGTCGAACTTTGCTTTATAAAGAGAGAGAACTATAGCAATTACGTATAGATAATAGAAGTTTTGATATATTTTTACAATTATTTGAATTTATTATTCTACTATTGTTATATCTAATAGCAATAGAGTCTTGTTAATTATTGTAGATCTACAAAATATAGAAGCGATAGTACAATAAAGTAGATAACAACGTATTAAAATTAAAGAATATATATTCTTATTAAAGATTTACAAAGTCTTCGCAAATAAGACAAATAATAATAGAGTAGAAAAATTAAGACAATTATACAATAGGAGACAACAATATTATAGAAGTGCAAGAAATATTGCCAGAAATCCTATTATTGCTATCTAAAGATAGACTAGTTTCTAACAATATACTACGCGTACAAAGATCTATTGTTATTAAGTCAAAAGATTATTTGCAAAACTTATTAAATAAAATATAGACAATATCTTTACAATTACAATATTAATATTAGATAACTTTCGAAAACTTTACTTAGCGAACGTTGTTTGTCTTTGATTTAATTTTAGATCTACTTTTTAATTAGATATTTAACAATTAGTTCTCTATTTAAGACAATGCAATAGACAAAAAAATCGACAACAAGATAGACAAGACAATTAACAAGATAAACAAGAAAAGATAGCAACAAAGAGACAAATTTTAGATATTTCGATTTTCTATATAAGTAGTTTTCAAATACAATTAGAGATGAAAATAAAGTTTAATTATAAGTATACAAAAGATGTATCTTAGATTTGAATTTGCACTAAAAGATTAATAAGAAAATATATTAAATTTGATAATAGAAAGATATAAAATCAAGTATTTTCTATAGACTCTCTTAACTTGTTAGTCTAGTTTGTTTACAAAGTTGTCAAATTATTCGATTAGACTTAGTTCAAGAAAGTAGTATGCAAGCAAAGTAGAAATAATATGCAAGAGAAGTAGAATAGTATGCAACTAGTAATTATCTAATTGTATATCAAGATTAAATATAATAGCAAATCTTAACGTACAATTAATTAGGATTTTTAATAATAGTATTGCACTACTACATATCTATAACAAAACGAGTTAAAGCTCTAAGATTAATAACTACACTATAGATTAAATTTTAACACAATTTTAATTAAAAAGTACAAAAAAAGGTTTTTTTAACAAGAAATTTAAATATATATTATTCTTAATAATACAATTAAGTTGTTAGTTTTTTATATACTTTTATATTAATAAGTTAGTTGAGAAAAAACAAAGAAGAATTAGTAAATATCTTAAATATTTTTACGCAATATAGTACAAATACTACTAGAAACTCTATTATAGATTTAGTCTTTGCGTTAACAAGTTTGACTAGCAAAATTACAAATTAATATATTAACAAGAAAGTAAATATTAAATTAGATTACAAGATTATTAGATATAAAATAATTACAAATAAACAATAAAAAATAGAAATTCGATTACTACGCTATATAATATTATTAAAGTACGCTAAGAGGAATTTAGTATATATCTAAGTACAAATAAGACTAAATAATTAACAAAAATTCAAAAGAATTAAGATTTAGATCGAAAAGCTTAAATATTAACTTTAAAACTTAAAGAATATATAAATAAATTTATTACAAAGCAAGAATTAAGCTCTAAATTAAAGTTCTAATAAATTAAAAAGCTAGAACTCTTATACAAGAAAATGTTTTAGTTATAGTATACATATATATATATTTTTTTTCTAATTCTTACTTAATTCAATATCTATTATAGATTTGTGCGAGATTCTATATATTATACTATTGTAGATATGTTAGAATAATAGATGATAGAACGCTTAGTTATTATGTAGAAGCTAGAGGCCTTGCTCGACTATATATATTGGTCGATGCTACTCAACTCGATTACGTAATGTTGAGTCAAGTAGTGTTGAATTAAATAGTACTTGATACTAGGCCAAATTAAATACAATATTTCGACACTTCTTCTTGGCCTAAGTTCAAAAATTAGCTCTCACATAAATTATGTTTCATATTTTATTAAATTCGAAATTTATTTTAAAACTTTCAAGTCTTGAGCATCTTTCTAGCAAAAGTAAAAAAAGTGCATAAAAGTCTTTTGTCAACAATTTATATGCAAACGTATGTATGTTTACGACTTTAAGATTTAATAGAACTCGAAGAATATATAAAAGACAAAACTCATATTGAAAGTTATGCAAACGTTGTTAATAATGTTCGATAACTATATTAGTAAAACAAGAGAATAATAAATGCAAATTTGAATAAATAATGCAGAGATTAATAACAATAAATATAGCGACTATTTAGTCGCAAGTTGTTTAGATAACTAAGTCTAACATCTATATTTAAGATTATAAATAATTTAGTTATCAAGTTAATTTAAGAACTCGTTAAAACGCTTCAAATGCGTTACGAGAAAAAGCTTTAATTAACTTGTTAACTATTTGTTCCTTAATAAAGATATTTTTTAGCTTAATTTAACTATTTGCAATCTTTTCGCGAACGAATTGAGTTTGAATGCTTATGTACTTTGTTTAAGTATGTTGCGCGAGATTCTTAGCAAACGATATTGTCTCTTAATTGTCGCAATATATAACGATAACAATTAGACACAACGCAAAAGTCGTTAAAGAGAAAGTCTTAACAATAACAAGAGCTCTAAACGCGAACAATAACAATAAAGATAAATAAAATAATTGCAATTGCTTTAATAGCGCTTGAAGCTAAATAATCTTCTTGACGATTTGCGTTTGCTCGATGTACATCGCTTCGCAAATAGATAAAGCAACAATTAATTAACGTTTAAATAATTAATTGATAATGATACTTCCTAGATTAAAGACATATTTAAAGGTAAAACGACAAATATCTTGATTTTCGTTCTAGTTGGCGTCGATGTAGCCTAACAAGAGACGAATACTCTCACAAAAAATAAAACGAAAATCAAGAGTGTCTCGAAAATAACGAAATATTCGTTTAACGATCTTCTAGTAAGCGCTAGTAAGATTAAAAGCATATTTGCTTATTATTAAGATAGCGAAAGCGATATCTAGTTAAGTGTCTAGCATCGCGTATATAAGAAAATCAATAATCGATTAATAGATGTAACAATAACTCAAATCGACAATATAATTCGAATTGACGACGTATATTTTGAATGTGTTAATAAAAGTAACAATTGATTTACACTTTTATATCTCGTAATTCATTAGTATCTTTTTCAAATATGCTTTTTAACTTAAATAGAGAGTTCAAGTTGCAAGATTGCGCTCTATTTCGATTTCTAGATATTATTGAACAAGACCTAAGTCAATCATTTTGAATCGATTGACAAAAATTCTCTTGACAACGTCAATAAATTTTCTATTGACGTCGACGATCAAAAGATCGTCTACATAAATAACAATAATAGTAGAGTTATTAGTAAAAACGCTTAAGTTGAAGTTTAATAAACGAAAGTGATGCTTCTTTAGAAACGTTGCAAGAGTATTATATCACACTTAAGACAATTGCTTTAACTTATAAAGAGCTTTTCTAAATTGACAAATTTTTTTGCTTTGCTCAAAGTAGTAAAGCAACTTAACATAGATTTCTTCGTTAATGTTTTTGTAAAAAAAAGACAATAACAACATCTATTTGCTCTAAATTCTAATCGTTGACAATAATAAAGACAAAAATAATCTTGTAACTTATAGACTTAATTACGACAACAAAGATTTCAATATGATTTAAATCTTCGCGTTGCTCAAAGCTTCTAACAATTTAATAAACTTTATAATAAAGAATTTTGTTATTAATTTTACGTTTAATTTTGTAGACTTATTTATTACGAAGTACGTAACGTTCGCTAAATGCTAAGCAAATAATATAGATATTGTTTTCTTTCAAAAATTTAATCTTGTTTTGTTTAGCTAGCTATTAATTTATTTTGTAATAGACATTCGCTATAGCTTTAACATAAATCTTGAGCTTATATAGCTTTAATAACATAATCTTGAACAATAAAACAAGAGAATTTGCGAATTTATCTTGATGCGATTTAAACTTCGAATGTCTTTGCAACGCCAAATCTAGATTTTAAGATAATATTGAATTTCGAAGCGTATCTAATAATTTAATAACTTTAGAAGACTTATTAAAGCTAGTAAAGTCAAAGAAAGTACTATCTTTGAAGCTAAAGACGAAGAAGAACTTAGAAGAACTAGTGTTTTTAAAGTCTAAAAAAATAAAATTGTAAATAAGATAAATAAATTCTCTAGCTTATTACTAGAGTTCTCGATTTTATTCGAGAGCGAAACAACTCTTTGTTGCTTTCGTAATATTATCGCGAGATTTAAGTTAGCTCTTACAAAGTCTAGAAATTTGTCAATAACATTAGTAGTGTTCGATTGCTTAAGAAAAGATAAAAATTAACGAGTATTATTGTTTTAACGACTAGTTTTGTTGTAATTGATATCTAAGTAGAGTAATGTTCGCTTGTTGTCTAGTCAATAAATCTTCAATATACGTCAAATCTTGCCTTTATTATTTATTATACAATAGAAATGCTTTTTTTTATAGTCTACTAGCATTAAGAGTCTAGTGCGATTCTAGAACTTTTGTCAATTTATGCTTGATTAAGTCTTTAATGCTTCTCTTTACTAATTTATGCGTTAAATATGTCTATAGTTATAAAGATGCTTAGTGTTTGTCTCGAAAGAAATAACGAGACATTCGACAACAAGAGCGATATTAGCATGTTGCGATACAAATTAACTATTTGAATTATCTTTAGTTAAAGATTAATAATCAAGCTAGCATCTTTTATTATAGTGTTGATTTTTCGCATTAGAATCTAATTAAGACGTTTGACGCAATCGTTTATCTTAAAAGAGACAACAACAATAGATTTTGTTTGTATTTCGCACTTCTTGCACTAAACTTTAAAGACTTTATTTATGTATTTACTCTTATTGTTAATGCGAATGCGAATGCATTTGCTATATTTATGCTCAAATTCGCCAATATAGCGTTTAAAGAAAACTAAAAGACTAACTTTATTCTTATTTTTAAAACATTTTACTCGTAAGCGTTTGATCTTATTATTTAGCCAAGTGTAGACGTAGCGAATGCCATCGAATTTGTCTAGAAACATAAATCTTATAACGTTAACGTAAATAAGATTGTTTTTCTAGCGACTAAATCTAATAGAAGCTCAATAAAACGTCGCTTTGACTCTTGCGCGAACGCAAGAGATGCAAGCATTATTTGTCGAGAACTTTGTAAGATTGAAGACGTCTCTTCGAGCAAACTAATAGACATTTTGTTTGTCTAGATGATTAAGACGTTTATGCCACATAATTATTGCATCTTTATTGATCGCTAGTAGAACAACAACAAAAACAAAAAGTGCAATAAGCTTTTTTAAATCTAAAAAGTAGAGATTAAAGTTTTAAATTGCTCGAACTTGCTAGACGTCGATAGAAAATTCGTAATCGATAATTCTTCGAGTAATGTTAATGTCTTTGATTTAACTATAAAAGATTAAATTGTATTAAGAGTTTGACACATACTAGACATTATAAATAGTAATATGTTAAACTTTGTTATCTTCGCAACAAACAAAGAGACAAATAATTTCGATGTCTATAGTAATTAAAGTGCCTTCTATGTTTTTCATTAATCGATAAAACATTGCTAAATAGAATACAAAGACACTAGAATTTCTTGTCATATATTAATCGCATCTAGTATTAAAGATTCACTTGCGTAAGAAATAGTTAACAACGAGAACTAACGTAATGTCTACAAATAAAAAAACACAAGAATTGCAAACAAGATTGTTACGACAACAAAGACGAAATAACAATCATAAACTATTGCTTTAATAATTCTTTATTCTTCGTTGTCGTTGTTCTTAGATTGTTCGTCGAGTCGAGTTATGATATCACCCCTCTAGCTCGACTTGGCGCCAAGATCGAGTCGTGACGATTTTTTGAAATCGAATCGCTCAAAGTAGTTTAGTGCGCTTCGCGCTAAACTATCTATAGTAATCGACTAAACTACTTTGAGCGATTCGATTCTTCGAATTTTTTTGACCCGAGTCTTGGCATTTGCACCTGACATTTCCAGGTCAGCGCGATTAGTCTAGTTGTTCTTGTTCTTGTTTTTGTTAAACTTGAACTTGTTTTTATTCTTTTTAAATTTAAACTTCTTTCGATCTTCTTTTTGATTATCGTAATTTTGACAATGTTTGTTTTCGTCATTGTTTTAATTGTTATTAAAGCTATTGCTCTTTAGAATGAGATGCAATTTTAAATGTAAATTCTAGCAATCTAGTTCTCAATAATTTATCTTGTCGCAATTTGTACATTTTTTTTGTTTAATATATACGAAGTTAAGATCGTTAACAACGAAAAAAATATCTTTTGTAATAACAATTAATTTAATGATTGTCGTCGAAATTAAGATGTTATTGATAGCTAAAATATTTATTGAATTGACATATTAAGCTTCGTAATCGTAGATAATAGCAAACAACTTTTGCTTATAAATTTTATTTTTATTGAAAAACTCATGTTTAAATAGTTATCGATCAATAAAGAGACGAGTAATATCGTTAAGATCGATTAAATATTTAAAGATAAATTAGTTCTTATTTATAGTTGAATTAATTAAATAAATAAATAATTTATTAATAATGTCGCGAAATTTGATTTCGTAATCGTTGATGTTTTGATAATTGATAACTTTGAGAAATTCGAATTTGACAAAAATTCTTATTAGTGCATTTGATTTTTTAGACTTGCATATCTTAACAATCTTTTAATAGATTTCTTTGACTAAATCGATTTTCTTTACGTCGTAATATAGACTTTTATTAACAATGTTTTGAAGCGCATTTATGCACTTCTTGTTGTTAGCATCTTATTTGACTTGTTCTTTAATAACAACATTGAGCGAGTTAATAAATCTAACGCCTAGATTGATGTATTTCTAGAGCTTGATTTACTTAAGAACTTCAAACGAATCTCGTTTCTAAACGAAAAAGTTTACGCTATTGTTGATTTTAGCGATTTGTTTAAGAGTTGCGAAAAATAACGCGAAAATGCTAGTAATTATAATAATATTGACGTGATTTATTATTTTAGAGCTCTATTAATAACTCGTGAGCAATAAGTAATGTCACTAGTAAATGTAATAAAGATGCGCGATTGCGCAATAAAGATTTCAATAAAGATGTTCTAATTGTTAGATCACAAAGATCAAGTAAATTAATAAATTTTAAATTAGATACCTAGTTCGATAGATACTCTTCGAAGAGTTTAAATGAAAAAAATAATTAAATATACTTTTTTTCGTTAACAATGCCAAGTTGATCAATCTTGTCAATTATTGTTTGAACAAAGTTTTAATAGATAAACGACCAATAAGCTCTTAAGTAAGTCTTATAATTTTGTCGTTCTATCTTAAGATTATAACGAATATAGATAAGAGTAAAATCGATAAACTTGATTCATTTGATAGATAGAGACGTATTAATAATAAATAATTTCTAATTAAATTGTCGTTTTCGCTTAATTGTAGATAAAGCTCTTTGACTATCTAGAATCTAGCTAGATTATTTAATCTTTTTATTCTTCTTCTTGATCTCAACAATTATAAAGATAGCGACGCCTTTTCGCGTTTTTGCGATTGTTAAATAAACCTTTCTAGCCTTCTTATTTTGATAAAACTAGATGCTAGCCTTTTCGATTTAAACTTTTCGCGTCTTCGCGATAATTGAGGCCTTTTCAATTTTCTTATTTAGATAAGATTGAAAGTAATTTGATTAAGAGTCGCGCCTTAGCGTTGCTTTTAGAGTAATTGATAAAGTTTTTTCAATCTTCGAAGTATGTTCGCGATTCAATTTATTGATTCGTTTTGTACATTGTAGTAAGAAAAGTTGACTAGCACTCGTTTTAGTTATTAGGCTAGCGAGTTAATTCGTTTAATCGTTGATAAAAGAATTTTCGCAATAAACAAAAGAATAAAGATTAAGAAAACTAGATAATTTAGCTTTTTTATTAATGCGTTAAAGTAAAGTCTTGCCTCGCTTTAATAACGCACCTTCGACTAATTACTAATTATCTAATTATCGATTCTCAATTGTATAATTGTTACATAATTGATTCTTCGATCTTTTTAAAACTTATTATTAATAAATATTTGTTAAAAGTAATTAGCGTTTTTCGACGAAAGCAACGAGTCGCAAATAAGATAAACTTAGTTGTTTCACAACTTATATTTATTTTTTCTAATAAAACGTTTGTATCTAGAATCTTTAACTAGATAATCGTTATTCAATTGTTAATAATTAAAGATTTTAATCGTTTGAGTAATTGGGCGATCGATTGTTTGACGAGTTTTGACAATCTCTTAGCCATTGTTTCGATAGCATTAGACATAATATTAATATTCTAGTTCTTGAAGACTAATCTAGATATCAAGACAATTTGATTGTCAACTTTCGTATATCAAAAATCAACGAGAACTTAGCTAATAGTAGTAATTGTAAATTCATCGTCAATTCGATTCACTAGTTATGCTCTAGACATTTTGATTAACAAGCAAGTAAGTTTCTCGCCCTATTTTGAGCTTATAACTTGTCAAGATAATAAATAATAAAACGCTTAGTTACTATGTAGGAGCTAGAGACCTTGCTCGACTATATACATTGATCGATGCTATCTAGTTCGATTATGTAATGTTGGGTCAAGTAGTGCCAAGCCAAGTAGTACTTGACACTAGACTAGATTGAGTACAATATTTCGACAGATATTGCGCTAGCGTTGCGCTCTCTTTCTTTATAAAATTTACTATCTTTTGCGCTCTATATTAAAATTGTTCTCAATACAAGAACTCTATAAGTCTATTTTTCTTCTTCTTCTTTTCTAAGAATTTTGTAGTCTAAAACTAATATAGTAGATCGATCGAAAATATTATACGTATTGTTGCTATTATTGCGTTGACAATTTTTAGTAGCTTTCTTATATTTATAATGTTTTTTTGTTATATTACTCTTTGCTTCTTCTTTTATATAATATATATTAACAATATATTTTAACAATATATATTTTATATTGTATTTGTACGCTATTATAGCAACGTCAAATACTTGTTTTTTTGTATAGAAATTACTTAAAGTTAATCTTGTTTGTATATAGTTGTATTAGAAGTACACTATATAGTTTTGCACACTTTTTGTATAGTTCTATATATTGATATATTATCTCTAGTGTTAGATTTCGATAATAGATTGTATTTGATTCTTTTTTTTAAATCTCTCTTTATATTTATCTAGCTTGTTTTTGTATAAATGCAAATTGCATTATTACTTTGTATTGTTAACTCTCTAATAATAATAAAGATATATTGTAAGCTCTATTAGCTTATTTTATTTATTGTCTTGTTTTCGAACACTTCTATATATTTTGCTATTCAATATAGTTTGAACTTAGCTTTGTAATATCTAAAATATTTGTATATAATCTATATTTGTTAAAGATATATTTAATCTATTATTAATCTTATTGTCTCTATTGCTTTTAGAGAGATTTAACTATTGCTATATATTTTGTATATATCTTCTAAATATTCTTTAATTGTTGTTGCTATATTTGCGAGACGCTCTATTTTTGCAATTAGTTTTTTCAACTCTTTATAATAAGTAATAGCTATAGTTGATCTTTTAACATTATTCGCATTTCGGAAACGTAACTCTAGCAAATCTAAATTTATATTACTTAGTAAGCTCTTATATTGTCTTTTTTAGACTAGTAGATCTACTAGATTTGTCGGATTTGCTTGAACAAAAGTCTCAAAAAAATGTCTTTTAGATTTGCTAGAATTACGTTTCCGGAGTACGAATGTTGTTGTTACGAGATTTGTGTCTAATGCTCTTGTCAAATGGCAAGAGAACGTTTGGCGTTTATCGATAACGTTTGCTCTTAAACAATCAAGTATAACTTGATTGTTAACTTAGTTCTTAGAGAATCATCTTTACAATTATTATAAATGTTTGTCTTGTTCACTTGCGTGTTTTTTCATCTTGCTTAGTTGCCTTGTCTAGTTGCTTTGTCTATCTAGTTATCATTCTTTGCCTAGCAAATGATAGCTTCAAGCAACGATTCGAATCAATTGTTCGTCTAATTTAGACGAACGACATTAATCGCTAATTCTCTCATTCAACCTCGCATTCATCACTAAACATTGAGTCATTATATGGAAGTTAACATTCGTTTGCGTTTCGCAATCATTAAGCATTCAATTATTGCATTAAAGCTAGCATTCGTCTATCTTTCGCAATTATTAGACATTAAATTATTGCATTAGAGTTAGCAATTCTATCTTTCGCAAGGGTTTGCCTAATCGTATTAAGATATCTTTCTTAATTAAATTAATTAATCTCGTTTTTTTCGCTCTTACTTGTTACGAGTCGCGTGCTAATAGATACTATTCGTCGCGCATCGCTCTTCACAAGGTAATTAGAAAGAAAAAGTCTATTAACAAGATCAAGATAATTAAGATGACTTGACTCTTAAGCATCTTGAATTTCGAATCAAGATAATCAAGGTAATCAAGGCCTTAAATATCTTGAACATCTTGAATCTTAAATGATGAAAAAGTATATAGCTTTCGAACGCGATTTTCTTATGAATCGTATTCAACTCATTTTAAGTCTTTACTTATTGTTACTCTAATTCATTGAATTATCTATAAAGATTTATTGAACATAAAATTGCCTATAATTGCAATCTTTGTTATCAAATGATTGCTTGCATTGTCTAAAGACGTCTACAAATCTCTTTAATAACCTAACTCGCTCTAATATTTTTTACGAAAGTATTAGCGTAACACTTTAAACACTCTAAGAATATCTATATTAGGTCAACGCGCTTCTATTTCAAGCAATAGCTCAATAACATTACGTCGATTCTCTATTAATAAAGACGACAAGATAAGAATTAATAAACTTAACGTCTATTATAAAGATCGTATTGACTTAGAGAACTAGCTCATGCAAATAAATATTTACTTCATTTTCTATCTTGTTTCAACGAACAAGAAAACGATTTTCGCATTAATATTTTTTAAAGAAAGAGTTTAGCATTGACTCAAGTCGAACTTACGCAAATATTTAAAAAATTATGACGAAAATTCTTGTACAATGTTTACGAACTTCGATAATTTCAAAAGAGAGCTTCGAAGAATCTTCGAAACATTTAACGAGAAACAAATTGCGAAAAGAGTAATTTAACACTTAATTTAACAAATCTTTGCAATAGACTACGCAACAAAATTTCAAAAGTATATTAATTTTATCAAATAAAATAATGTCGCACTTATAACAATGTTTCGACGAGATCTTAAAAACAATCTTAAAAACAAAATTATACGCGATAGCAAATTTATTAACGACATGTTTAATCTTATCAAAGTAATCATCGATTTCAACAACAAACTATATGAAAGAGCTATAAAAAAACAATACAATTAATTTTACAAAAAAGCAAAAATCTTCTTTGAATCGACGATCAAATATTATTAAGAAAAATATTATTTTAATTAAAGATACAATAATTCAAACTATCGTAAATCTACATTTATAAAATTGAATTTTACTCAACGACGCAAAAAGAAGAACTCTAGAGAAAAGCAAAATAACAAATTTTAAAAAACGTGCTATTCATGTGACAAATTGAGTCACTTCGCAAGAGATTACCAATACGAAACTTAATAAATCGTCGATAAATTAATGTTATGTTAAGAAATATATTTAATAGCTAAAACGACATTAGAAAGCAAATTGACACAAAGACGAACATTCTTAAGATTAAATCGAATAACAATTACTATCTAGTGAAGAACTTAAATCAATTATAAAAAGTTCTAAATAAAATATCATTAGATAAGACATTCGCATTTACGTAGAAAGTCAATTAAGCACTTTAGAAAACTATTAAATCTTATAGTTTAGTTATTGACTTAAACAAGAAGTATAATTGAAAGAATTTTTACAAATGCATAAAAGACATTACAAATTATCTTAAGATTTTAGTTAATTTATCGAAGATCGTAAACAAATGCGAGAAGAAGCTAAAAAGCAATCTCACTACAAAAAAGAACATATTTAATAGTATAATGAAACAGCTAGATCTTACAATATACGCAAGTCTTAATTGAACAACTTGTTACGACAACTTATGCTAAACTTATCTAGAAGAAAAAAACGAAATTAATTGATTTTCTAGAAAATCAAAATTAGCAATTTAGCAACAAAAGAAAGCTTAGCGCAAACAAACGTTTAAAGTAGAAGTTACAACACAAGAGCAAAGAAAAGTTCAAATTTCTTAGTAAAGAGCATATCAAAGAAATGCAATATGTTAGCTCAATAATAGCAACTAAACTCAATAGCGTACGCATAATGTTTTATCATATTAATTAAAATTAATGATCGTTGACTAATAGCAATGATCGATTTTGATACGATAAATAATTTTATAATTAAAGCTCTTGTAAAGAGAAAAAAATACTTTATTCGAAAGAAGTCTAACGCTTACAATCTAGTAATTGTAGATAAAAACTTATTATTCGCAAGAAATGAAAAAGTAAACAAAGAAACGAAGTCACTATTAATAGTTATTTAGCAATATTACGAGAAACTAATTTTTAATATAGTGAGAATAATCATTTATAATATTGTTCTAGAAATGTCTTGATTAAAGCAACACAATCTAAAAGTTGACTAAAATATATAAGTACTCAAATTCGCATAATGTGATTACGCAATTGACATTTAATCTACGCATCAATAACGTTCGATAATAAATAAAAGATTAAATCGAAATTTGATCGCAAGTAGCAAATTTGCATTTTTGTCAAAAAACAATTTAATAAAGTTTAATTCGACAAACATCGACAAAGATTAACTAAATTACAAAGTTAAAATAAATGAAAAAAATTGCGAATTTTCTAAGAGCTTTAAACTATTTAGTACAACGAGAAAATTACTAAAGCACATATTACGAATATACAACAATTAAAAGCATCTATTTTAGAAAAAGAAAACGATTAAGACTTTATCTAAATATTAATCGTAAAATTACGAGATTAGATTTAAATTAAACAAGCAATTTACGTTTAAACTTATATATATTTTATTTAAGAAAAAGCTAAAAACACTTCGCGAATATCTAACGAAAAACGAAAAAAAAAGAATTTATTAAAATTTTTTAATCACAAACAAGATATTCGATTCTCTTTGTACTTAAAAAGAACGAAATTCTTCGTCTATGTGTTAATTATCGAAAGCTAAACAATATTACGATAAAAAATCGATATTTATTACTTAACATCAACGAGCTTCAAAATCGATTGTTCGAAATAAAGTATTTCATTAAACTAGACTTATAAAAAGCGTACAATCAAATTAGAATAAAGATAGAGAAAGAGTGAAAGACAACTTTTTGCACACAATATAAACTATACAAATACACAATAACGTCGTTCGAACTCACAAACGTCTCGACGACGTATCAAGAAATAATTAATGATGTACTACGACAATATCTAAATCAATTTGTCATAGTATACTTGAACAACATCATGATTTACTTAAATATCTTGAAAGAACATGTGAATTATGTTTTCAAAATATTAGAATGTCTAAATAAGAGAAACTTACATTTTAAATCAAAGAAATGCGAATTTCATTAAAAAAAATTGACTTTTTTGAATTTGTCGTTGAACAATATGAAGTACGCATGAATTTTAAAAAGTTACGAGCAATCAAAGAATAAAAATCATCTATTAATGTTAAAAAAGTTTAATTCTTTTTAAATTTCATAAATTACAATAAGAAGTTCATTAAGAATTACTTCGCTAATGCAATATCATTAACGAATCTTACAAAAAAGAAAACGTCATAAATATAAAAATTAATAAAAAAAAAATCATTTTAAAATCTTAAGCTAAAATGCTTAAAGAAATCAATATTAAAGATGTACGATTTACGATTGTCAAACAAAATTAAAATTGACGTATTAGATTTAATTATCGATGTATACTTCAATTAAAAGCATAAAGACATATAACACTCAATAATATATTTCTCGAAAAAACTTTCGTTAATCGAATAAAATTATAATATTTACAATAAAAAGCTATTCGCTATTGTAGTCTTTCTAAAATCATAAAGAGTATACATTAAAGAATTATTAAAATTTACAATTCTCACAAATTATAAGAATTTTCTACATTTCACTACTATTAAACAATTAAACAAAAGACAAATGCGATAATTAAAGCGACTTAAACAATACAAGTTTAAAATACAATATATATTAAACAAAGATAATGACAAAGCAAACGCATTCAATAGAAGAAATAATTATATAAAAACGAAAAAATCATTTAATCACAACATACTTAAGGTTAACAAAAACGAATCACTATTAACAAACAAACATAAGCTAAATGCTATTTTACGAATATTTAGAGACAATAAGAAAGAATTTTTAACAAAGAAAGAAAAACTTCAAATATCTATTAACAAAATTGACGAATGTATAAAGAAACATTATGATAAATTATTGCAAAAGCACTTAAGAGTGATCAAAATTCTTTAGTTTTTACGCTAGCATTGTTAGTTTTTTTAGATAAGATAAATTATCGAAATATACATTAAACGATGTCTTAATTATTAACAAAATAAACATGATACATATGCGAATTATGACGAAATTCAATATTAGAAATTATCTAAATCGTTATGAAATAAAGTCACAATGAACTTTATTATCAAGTTGTCCAAATCGACGAATTCAATAATTGAAGACAAATATAATTCGATACTAATAATAATTAACAAACTTATCAAGTACTCACATATTATCGTATGTAAGAAAAAGTTCATAACAAAACAACTAAAATACATTGTATTAAATTGACTTATACGATATTACAATATACTTAAAGAACTAATTAGTAACAAAGACAAGCTTTTCACATTTAATTATTAAAAGACGTTTCTACTAATGTTAGAAACAAGACTCAAAATATTTATTGTCTATTATTCGATTACGAATAATTAAATAAAGCGAACAAATTAAAGTCTAAAGCAATATCTAAGACACTATGTCAACAATATTTACAACAATTAAATATTATTTTTATCTATGATTCAATTAATATTAAATGCAAAGATTTCGAATATCACTAAAATTACTTTATTTTTCGTTAATTACGATAGAGAACTTAATCTCTTCAAGAAAGAATGAAAGCATTTGTTGACTTAATTAGTTATCGAAAGAATAGCGACACTAAAAAAGATACACGACAATATCTTAAAGATACAAGAGAAGTTAATCAAGTATTAAAACAAAAAACGAAAAACAACATCTTAACTAAAGAAGAAAAATAAAATATATCTTTTTACGAAAAATCTTAAGACAAGAAAGTTAAACAAAAAATTAAATTATGTCAAAGTCGAATCGTTTCTCGTTAAGAAGACGAAGAGATTAATCAATTACGAACTCGACTTACTTAAGAACGCCAAAGTATTTCTAGTATTTTATATTTTATTGTTGAAATTAGCGAATTCAATTACGTCTTTATAAGACACATTTTATTTTTATTTATAAAAAAAGAAACAATATAAAATTAAAAAAATTTTACGACAAGAAAATCAAAAATATTTTATCAAATAAAAAGAATATTTTATTTTCAAAAATATATAAGAGTTACTCAAAAACTTGAAGAAATGCTCTAACAAATTGCGACGATTTCATTAGCGACAAAATCAATTATAAAAGTTAACAAAGCATTGAGAGACAAAAGAGCGAACAATGAAGAATTAATAATAATATCGAATAAGATTTCGAACGTCTTTTTAATACATTTGATCTCTTTTTTATTCTTCTTGATTTCTAGAATATTCTTCGATTTCGCATCATTTATATTTTTCAAACGACAAAATTGGTGTTTTTTTTGTTTCGTCTTTCGCGCAATTCTTAGACGCAATTCTATTATTTTATTATTTAGCTTTTTAATCTTTTAAATAGCTTTATTCATTTCTTAATAATTAAAAGTCAAATCGCATTTCTAATTCTTTCGATAATACTTCTCACACTTAAGATATTCTTTATTTATTCGATAAGATACATCGAACGCGACATAGACTTAACAAGAACGCATTGTAAGAAAAGCGTACTTATAGCGACGATCAACAACGAAATTGCGACGTTGTTCAATAATTAGCTTGATTAACATAATAAGAAAGAATAAATGATTTCGAGACAAAAATTCTTAAAGAGAAAAGATAGTGTTACAAGTCGCATGCTAATAAATACTATTCGTTGCGCATCGCTTTTCACAAGATAATCAAAAAAAGAAGATTTGTTAATAAAATTAAAATAATTAAAATGACTTAACTCTTAAGTATCTTGAATTTTGAATTAAGATAATTAAGATAATTAAGATTTTAAACATCTTAAACATCTTAAATCTTAAATGATGAAAAAGTATATAACTTTCGAACGCGACTTTCTTATAAATCGTGTTCAATTTATCTTAAGTCTTTACTTATTGTTATTCTAATTCATTGAACTATCTATGAAGATTTATTGAACATAAGATTGTTTATAGTTGCAATTCTTGTTACTAAGTGATTGCTTGCATTGCCTAAAGACGTCTACAAATCTCTTTAATAACATAATTCACTCTAATATCTCTTACGAAAGTATTAACGTAACATTATTTATCAAATTTTGCAATTTTGCATTATTAAATATCAATATATCTCTTGCATTAATAAGTTAACTAAATTAAGAATCAAGAAGCTTTTCAAACTTCTATCTCGTTTGTCTTCATTCGAATCAATAAATAGAATTTGTCGTTTTGCTTAATTTGTTCAATCTAGTGAAGATAAACGAATTTGATTAATTGAATAAGCAATTGACAAAATTTTACTTAAACGGACAATTAATAAGTTCGAAAAAACGCAATAGACAACTTTATTTAATACGATTAACAACGAAGTTTTAACGAAGAAATTATTACTTGCCATAGTTTACAATTAGTCTTTAATAGAAACATCATAGTTTATCGTTCTTAATTATTAGATTTCGAAGACATCACAATTTGCTACAATTGACGTTGTCATTTTAAAGACATCATTGTCTTCTACACTAAACGACATTATTTCGAAGACATTATTAGAGTTGTTAGCAAAACAATTATTTAAATATCAAAACGAGCAACTTGAGCAAAAAAAATTTGAACGTCTATTTTAATAATATTTTAAATTTAGAATCTTTTAGTTCGATCGTCGTCTTAAAGCATCTTGACGAAGTTTTTATCGCTTAACGAAATAGATTTGCGTTTTCAAACATCTTAAGTTTCGTTTTTTTATTCGCATTTTCTACGTTACTTGCGTTCTTAATTGAACAATCAATGATTAACTCTTTCGATAAATTAAGAAACGACAAGATTGACAAATTAAACGACAATAAATTGCGCAAAAACACATTAGCGAACGTTAATAATTTACATCGTCGAAAGCGAGCTTTCTCTCTTAAAAAAAATAGCATAAATCGTCGTCGTTAATCTAGAATTAATCGAACGAGTTTCGAGATAAACAATAGATTCAAAATAATAAATTTACGTTTTAATAATTCTTTGCAAAGTGATCGATAACAATTTGATCAATCTAGCTTTGTCGTACAATTGTACAATTTATAGTTTTTTAACTTATTTGGCGTTAAGCAATATACTTAATACGATTAATAATAAGATGTTGAACTTAATGTCTCGCAATCAAATGCTCAATTTACTCACTTTTCGTTAACTTAATCGAACATAATTACGTTTAATAATATAAATTCGCAATAATAGCAAGAACTCGTTCGATAATTGTTTAACGTTCAAGTCAATTTAGCGATCTTTAAGTAGACTTCGATTTCGCAACTCAATTTTGCGATTTTTGAGCAAACTTTATTTTTTACAATCTTTGATTTAAATTAATTGCGAACTATGTTGCGTAAAAAAGATTAACGTTCTCTTGTAAAACAAACATAACATTTGTCTCAAAATAAATCGACTAATTTTCGTCGCATCTCTAGGCACTTTAATGAGTTTTTACAAAAAGATACAAGTGTGTCTTTTAGTCGATTTAAGACGTCTAATTTAGACTTCTTTCATTTAGACGCTTTAGATAGCTATAAGTTAAACAATATTATTTTCGCTTATAAGAAAACGATATATAAAGAAGTCTTTATCTTTGTCGAACGTATAAATGATTACGCACACGTTGTTTGCGAAATCGTCGTTTAAGACAATCTTTTTCTTTGTTTTCGTAACTTTGTTATGACGTAATATTTTAAAAAAATAAACGACTTTAAACGTCGAACGTTTCGAAGCCTATTTCTTTTGAATTTTATCAATAAATTGCAAAATCGCTTTAAAATAAGAATTAGCAAGACGTTTAACAAGTTGACGTTAAAGATCTTTATCGTCAAAGATGCTAAAAACGAACGAAAAACTATAAGATATTTGCAAAACATTATTTTTTATGCGTAATTGACAAGCATCGAAGAAATCTAAAGGCAATTGACTTGAGCATAAAATTAATTCGAGATAAAATTGCGTTCTATTATTAGCATACTTATTGTTCACACATTATTTTAAAACTTTATTAAGAAATTTGACGCAAAGCGCGAGATATAAAAGACAATGCTTGCTTATTGTTCTAATTAGCAAAATTCGAATCGATCAAATAGACAACTAAAAGAACGAATTGTTCGTTAGTCTACATTATATGTGTTTCATTTAATTTAATTTTTCGTATGCTCTTCTATAAGCAATTCGACTACGCGTATTTTTCTCGATAATAGTTCGCAAATTACAAATATCTCAAATAGTTTATGCAAGATTTATAAAATTTTAACGAACATTTTCGTCAATTAATGTAATAAACGTCGACACAATTTTAGACATTAAAGTCTTTCGCAAGATTCGTAATTATAGCGACGACAAATTCTTTCGCAAATAATTAAAGCAAAAACTTTTATTATTAAGATTAGAAAATGAGAGACAAATAGAACAACGCACAACGAAATAGAGACAATTATTAAAATGAATATCGCGAAGATTATCGCAATAACTATTAGAGCGACTAAGAACAAATAACAATTTATTAAGCTTTTATCGTGACGAAATACTATGCGAATCTTGCGAAATATATAGAATTCGTCTACTACTTTATGCTCTTCGAAAATCTCACGAATTACTACAACGATTCTTGTGCAAATACAACAATATATCATGTCATTAATAGTTAATCGAAAGAAATATACTATGTCGAAAAGAAAGCATTAATAATCATTAATATAATTGATTTGTTATAGAAAGTGATTTACTAGACGAATGCAATGCATGTTGAGTTAACGTTAATGTCTTTTTCTTAATTCTTTAAGCGCAAAAGTTGTGCCTTGATTTTTTTATTAAGAAACAAGCTTTTTTAACACATTAAAGACAAACACAATAAGACGTATCGTCGAAAATTCATTAAGACATTTCATGTTAATCTTGTCTTTATTAAGACAAGTTTTACGAGCTTAGAATTGATTAAATTAAATGCTTTATCATTGCGTTAAAATGAACTAACTTTTAGACGTTAACATTATGCGACATATTAGATGACATTCTTATGAGAAGACATCTTGTGTGTTGTTTGCGTCAATAGCGAATGCATTATGTCATTAATTAACAATAACTTTTTTAGTAACTTAAGACTAAAGCATTTTACGAGACAATTTAACGTCGTCGTATTCGTATGCGACATTAAGAACGACAAACATTTAATCAATAACTATCTTCGACTCTCAATGTATCTTCAAGACAAAATAGATGACAAAATAATTGTCGCTCACTTTTGTTAAGAAGTTTACGTCGTAAAAAATCTAAAAACAAAGTTGCTACTTAAGATAAATATTATTAACTTCGAACGTATAATCGTTAACGCGAATAAACGAAAACTAATTATTAAAAGTTGTCGAAGTTTAAAAACAAAGTTAAAGATAAAATAAAAAAACAACATTCGAATGAAACGAATCGTTAAAATCGAAAGAAATTTTATGATTATCGCTCATTTTATTTTCGAAGTTTTAATAGTAGTACGAGACGAACTCTTGTCTAATAGAGACTATCTCTTTGAATCGATTTTGTTTGACGCTCACTTTTATGTCGCAAATAAAGAAATGCTTTTCGTATACGTTCGTAACGATCGTCTTGTGTCTCTTCGCATCTCGCAACATGCGACGTTAGAACGTTTGCTAAAGTTTAAGAAACAAAATTGTTATTAAATTAGCTTTGACAAAGAAAGTTAAACAACTAAAGAAGATATTAAGATTAACATGCTCAATAATAATTATTAGACGAATTTGATCAATGACGTTCATGTCTACAATAATTTAATCGAAATCATTGCGCTTTAGCGTCTCGTTATACGATTACATATCTTGTGAAAAAATATTAACAAAACGATTAATTTTGTTAAGAAAAATTAGATATTAATCTTATTAAATAACGACTAAAACTTTACATCAATTTCGAAGATAAAATTCAAAATTCATTTCTTAAGAGAACGCAATCGCAAGATAGTTAATAAAGAATTCGACAAATTGCATGCTTAAGGCAAGATGATATAATTAATTAAGTTTTCGTCGTTCGAATTTTTTGTTTTCGTAATTTGATAAATCTTGCTAGACGAAACTCGAAAGCATCGAATAATAATTAATTTTTACGAATTAAATAGATTAATTATTACGAATAAGCATTCGATATTTGTTTAAACGAACATTATAGCTTAAATTCGTAATTGTAAACATATAAGTTTAATAAATAAGTTAATTTTCTTCTTGCAATTCTTAATTGCGTTTGAAGATAAACATAAGTTTTTTTTCATTATTTATCGAAATAAAAAACAACTTAATGTCGTTACTATAAGATTCAAAAATTCGTTCGTCTACGTTCAACGAATAATAAATAGAGAGCTTCGTTAATTTAGAGACTTCTATCGTATTTACATTAACAATATTGTTGTCTTTTCTTAATTGTTCGATACACATTTAGCTTATCTTACTTAGCTATTTGACAAATTAGTTTTGCTAAACGTTACGTTTAGTTTCAAAAAAATTTATCTTAACTATTTTAGCATTATTTTGCTAGGACAAAAAGTAAATGTCTTTGACTTGTTTATTATTAAGAAACGTATAGTTGTCATTAAGACGATCAAATTTTCTAAGAATTTAAAGACTCTTAAAATCTATTTTAGTCTCGTTAATTATTAAAGAGATAAAATCGTTTAATACGTTTAACGAATTAACGTTTTACAACAAAAAAGAACTTGTTTTCTAAAGAGCTTTTTTATTGTTAACGAACAAAAGCGAAAGACATATTTAAGAAATACGTGTATTAAACATTCGTTTGTTCTTCTTTAATTCTTTTATTAACTATAGCAATTCTTAATAGCTTTAAACTTCTTGATTTATTTCGTCAATAATTGTCAATTGTATATAGACTTAAACGCCTTTAAAAAACGCGAATTTAATGTCGAAATATATTATGTTAAAGACGATTCAATTAGCGACAACTTTAAACGAGACGATATTTAGTATATTTTGTTTTTGTTCAAAATTCTAAGCTTCGTCGAAATAAATTATTAATCAATTAAAATAGAAATAACTTGTCTTGTATAAACAATATGAAAGATCAAACATTTGATAGAAGCGATCAAGAGATTCATCATAATTTATATTAATTATTTGATCACAACAAGCATTGTTAAACAAACTATGTTGTTTTTCTTATTAATTGACAAGCTTAATCTTCGTCTCGTGCGTATTTCGCAATATCTTTCACAATTTTCATTAAATGTACGTCATTGTACAAGAAAATTACATACGATTTCGAATGCATTGTTTAAACTTCTCGCATTTAAAAATAAATATAACAAGAACAATTTATTAATCTTAGATAAAATAAACAACTTTGCAACAAACGTAAAGACTATAACTAAGTTAATACGACAAACTTTTAAAAAGAAGTCAAATTTAATTAATCAAAATACAATTAACGAAACGATCTTATTTCATTTATGTCTTATTCAAATAAGTGAAATCTTTAAGAAAAGACTTCTCGAAATATACGTTAAATTTATTAAATAAACAAAAATTCTAACGACGATTCGAAAGTCATTTATGTTTTTTAGCATTTAATTTTTTGAAAAAGACGACTTATTTTACTTTACAAATTATGCAAATCGTAAAAAATTATATTTGCTTAAAAATTTTGAGACAAAAATCTTTCATTAAACGTACGACATAAATAATTATGTTAGCTTTACTCGCATTTACGAGACAATAATTGCTAATATTTATTTTCGCAAACTTGTCTCTTAACTATATCGATACATTGCTCATTGTTAAAAATGCAATCTTTGTTAAATTAAACGACATCAATTTTATAAATTTTTTAATTAATTTTAAGTTCTCTCGTGTGTTTTTATATTGTGTGCATCGATTTCGTTTTAATTATTATTATGTCAAAACTTCGATGTTGTTTTAACAACAATTTGCAAAATTTTTTAGAAAAAAAAACTTTTTTGATCGATAAGACGATTCACATTGCAACGAAATAAACAAGTATTCTTTTTAACGATTTTGTTAATTAGAAAGTCTTAAAAGCGTTTGTGTACAATAGAAATCGCAAGTTTATATCTAAATTTTAAATAATTATGTTTTAAAAGCTAAAAGTTTAGTTTTTGATTTTAACAACATATTATTCATAAATAAATGAACAAAGTGAATGAACAAATTAGATAATTAAGATAGTTTTGCAATATATAGCGATCAACAATTTTATTTTTAATTAAGTGTTTTTTTTGTTCGCATTTCGCGTTCGTCTTAATAATTTATTTAGTGTCTCTATTGAGTTGTTATCAAATAAGATAATTATGAACTTTAAGATGCGTAATTTCTTATCTTTTCTTAGATTTAACGATTTTTATACGAATTAATTGTAGAAGAAGATTGTTAACGTCTTTAAAGCAAAAGCAACAATTGCGTAAATTAACATAACAATCAAAACATTATACGACAAACATTATAGATTTATCAAGTTTTCGATAAGCAACATAATGTATTTTCGTCTTCACAAGAATTACTTTTTGTCGTTCGTTAATTCGTTTAAGTTGTCGATACAACGCATCGAGTCTCTTAAGATTTTCGAACAAAAAAACAATTAAACGTACAAATTAAATTTCTCGATAAATTGAAAAATTTATCTAGTTATATTTATTGTTTATTTCGAATTAGCGTCAAACGATAAAAATTTATACAATCGTTTAAAGTTAAATTACTCGAAGACTATTATTAAGTTAAATGTCAAATAACATTTTTACAAGATTAAGACTTTTATCGAACATCGCATTCGTTAATATAAGCGAAATCGTTTTATCTTAAAGTATTTTGTTCGATGAAAAAATTACGATGCTAAGTAATATCAATAATATAACGAGAATTTGCTAAACGATTTTGCGAATCTTGTTAATAACTACAAAACAAAATACGAAATATTTATTTTCTTTATTATAAGACGTTTTAAAACAATTATCACAATATTTGAAGTAATTGCTTCGACATCTCTAGTAAACATCATTGTTCTCGTATTATTGCTAAAGAAGCGCAATTAATCGTCTAAAATAACAAAAAACGCGCTCATATCTAAGAAAAGAGATAGATCGTTTAAGATTAAAACTATTACAAATAGCTAGATAAGCAACGACGTTAAAACATTATTTTGATATTATTGTTGTTAACGTTCAAGAATTAATGACGATAAACTACTTGCTTAGACGTAACGTTAAACGATTATAATTTATTGTTTATTTACAATAGACGCTTTACAAGTTTTAGTTACGAGACGCGATTCACTAGAACATTAATACGATTAATATTAACATTAACATTATTATTAAAGCTCATTATCTTTGATTTTGTTAACACGTAGTCTTGCTTACTATTGTTAACTATTATCTTTATATTATTGACAATAACATTTTCATTATTGTTGTCGCATTGTAAGATCGTTTATTTATTGTCGTCGTTTAACAAGCAATTAACATAACTTTTAACAAGAAGAACAAAAACTCTTATCTTAATTAAAATATCGCAAAAGCTTGCGAACGCAAAGTCGCAAATTAGATAATTAAAGATAATCTCGCGAAAACGTTAAGTTAGCAAGATAATAATAATTAGATTACATTAAACGACGACAAAATAAACTAAATATATGTTAAAGTCAAAAGCGATTCTTTTTAAAAGCACATTATAACAAACGTCGAACAACTCATTTGCGAGATGTTTATATTTAATAATTATTTTATTATATTTATGCTTCGCAAAGACAATAATGTATTTCTCGTTTATTTGATTTTTAATTTCGAAATCTTAAATGCGAAGATAGTTGAGAACAATGTCGTTCTATTTTGATTTAAAGAAGAGATAAAAATCAACGATTATCTTATTTATTTAACGAGTTACACGTGTCTTATCGATTACGATGTGAGTTGTATCGTTCGCGTCAACATCACAACATAAGATCGCTTCGCTTTATGATTCGCAACTTTTAATAAAAACGACAATATTTGTATGTTATGCGAACTTCTAAAGTCGATCTTTGTGTCTATAAGCATTGTTGATATTTTCAAAAAGAAATACATTTTGTAAGAAGATGTCGACGTTTAATTTATTTAAATCATCGACTCGCAAAAGAAGTACAAAACGATTAAAATAAACGATCTTGTATATAGCATAATGTCTTACGACACATTGATACGTCTCAACAAATTGTTGTCTCTAAAAAAAAATTAAGTCTTTGCAAACTACAAGACTTGCAAGTTTGTTTTAGATTTCGCCATATTTGGCGATCAATTTTCGAATTTATACTACAAGATTTTTTTTAAAATGATCAACATTAACAAGAAGATTATGTTAATCGAAGTTCGTTAAGCAATTAAACGTCAAGACGCAATTTTAATTAAAGCGCGAAAAACGCGAAAGACGAACGTCGATCAAATTTCATTCGAAACAATGATGTCGTCTCGCGAACGTCTAGCTTTGACGATAAAAGCAAACAAATCAACTTTAAAAATCTTAGTTGACAACGATGCCTTTTTTGATCTTGCTCTATTCTTCGTTTGGTAAGATTCAAAGTTGCTAAAACGATACGCGAAGAAGTTCGAAACAATCAAGGCGAACTCAATTGTGCGTTAAACATCGTTTTCGAAAAATAAATCGATTCGCAAAGAAATAATTTTTAAATTTACGAATGTCTTAGTTACTAATTGTTAAGCAACTTAATTTGCGACAATTGCTAAACAAATATTGAGCAAAATAACAAATAATTCGAACGAAACAACGATGCGCTTTTAAGTTATACAAGATAGTTGTAACGTTATTCTTAATGTCAATTTCATTATTGTGATCAATATCTATGCTCTTCTTAAAAACATTGTCGAATTCGCTAACAAGTTAGCTCAAATGATCAAAACTGTTAAATCGTTCGAAGATAATTTTTAAAACGACTTTGCAAGAATTGAGCTAAACAAAACATACTTAAACGCAAGAAAGAGCGTTTATCGTCAACGCGACAAGAAGTTCTACGACGAACTAGACATCAAAAAGAATTAATTTGAGATCATTCAACAACATAACGAGCAAACGAACAAGAACGACGAATTTATCACAATTGATTAAATTATTAAGATCTAAACAAAATAATAATTGAATTTAGAAATTAAATGAAGTTTGAGTTTGCAATATAACAAAAGCGTTAATGCCTTTTCTTTTAAGAAGAGCATGTGTTACGAGATTTGTATCTAATGCTCTTGTTAAATGACAAAAGAGCGTTTGGCGTTTGTCGATAACGTTTGCTTTTAAACAATCAAGTATAACTTGATTGTTAACTTAGTTCTTAGAGAATTATCTTTACAATTATCATAAATGTTTGCCTTGTTCACTTGCGTATCTTTTCATCTTGCTTAGTTGCCTTGCCTAGTTGCTTTGTCTATCTAATTGTCATTCTTTGCCTAGCAATTGTCTCTTTTTTAGAGTTGTTAATTCTATTTTTTACAATATAAAATAACAAGATTAAGAGAGTTTTTGCACGATTTATTTACGACAATATATTATTGTTTTTTTTTTTAAATAAGCTTTGTTTTTATTTTCTAGAGATTTCGAATTAAATTTTGTCAACAACAATATATTTGTTAAACGATTACTTTAATTGCGAAATTAATTATTAATTCTCTCTTTATCTAAATTAATAAGAAATAGAATACAAATTAAGTTATTATTAATATGTTTTTTCGTAAATAATAGAGCGTTCTCTTGTAATCTAGCAATATTATCTTTATTTTTAATATTATCTTTGTCTTCGACTCTTTTGTATAAAAGTATAAGCTTAGTATTATATTATACAAGAGAGTAAAATAAAAAGAGACCAACAATTAGTTACTTGTTGCTTAATAGTTTAATAGATAGAATTTTAATTAAGTTATTTAGTTAAAATTTCGATAGCAAAGACGCAATATTTAATAAGATTAAATAATATAACTTTATCTTTATTAATTGCATTACACTTAGATTATTTCTATTTGCTAAAAAAGATTAATTTTATATTACAACAAACAATAAAGCAATATTTGACAACAATAAAAGAGTCGATACTATATTAAAGTTAATTTCAAAATAGTTATTGTATATTTTAATCAATTCTTCTAAACTATTTTGTCGAAATGTATATATGCTTACTTTCTTTTTAGTTTCTTTTTAGATAAAAATATTCTTTGTTAAGTTCTTAAACGAACAAACAAATTGCAAACAACATAAATTAAGAAATTAATTAACAAACAAGATTAAATATATTAAAGTATACTTTAAAAGAAAACATAAATTCTAACAACTATATATTATAAGTTATAAATAAGTGTCTAACTTTACTTATTGTTCTTTTGAGTAACAATCTCAATTAAGTTTTATATTTTCGAAAACTCTAAAAATTGAAGCTCTTAGTTCTTTTGTCGCGTTTGTATTCTTTGTATACTTTTTTTATATGCTTTTTATTTATATTTGCCCTTTGTTGTTAATATTGTAATATAAAGAGCTTTTTTAAGTATAAATTTTATTGTAGACAATACAACTTGCGTACACTTAAGAAGATTCTTTATTTATTGTTTTTTTGTAAGTTATTAAATAAAATTTTCTCTATTGTTATTGTTATTGTCTTTTTTAAGAACAAAGTTGCAAATCTTAAAACTAACACAGATAATAAAAAAGTAAGAATTTGTTTAAATCAAGTATTTTAAGTAATTAAATTATAGCTATTCTAGCAACAATCTAGCTTAAATGTTCTCTAGATAAGCATATTGCTTATCTCGAATACAAATTCTTTACTTGGGACGAGCTTCTTCCAAATAAAAATTCTTACTCGAGGAAAAACTTTGTTTATGCTAAATTTATGCTCAACATAAATCTTACAAATTAAAGAAATTTATAACAATTTTTGTTCGCGATCGAAATGCATACTTAATATATATACAACTTATATAAAGTATAGACTTCTTTATTTAGTATTAAATAAAAATTAACATCTAGAGTTTTGCTTCTTCTTAATATATATTAGATATAAATTTAATTATTTATATTTATTGCGTTCTTAAAGTTGTATAAAGTCTATAACGCGCAATTAATTGAAGTTCAAAAACAAGATTTTTGTATTGCAAGATTTAAATTTTGTTATAATATAAATTACTCTTAAATATAATATAAGCTCGATATAGTTTTTTATTTGCGCAATTTAGTTACTTATTTTGTATATATATTATATTTAAGCTTAATCTATATTTAATTTAAATCTTAATAGCAATATATCTTTTAATAGTATTAGCAATTTCTTTTGTCTTCGATGCTTATATATTTTTTAGCAAGAAGAATTCTTTTATATTTAAGAATCTTGCAAATTAAGATTAACAAGCAATTTCGCAATAAATAAATAGAATTAAGATTTATTTTATACTTATTATATATTAGATATTTGTTAAACATTTAAGCAAATTTTAAATTTTAATAATATTAATACTTTTATAAACAATTAAGAAAATTAAGATATGTTAAACAATTAAGATCTTAATAGTTTTAACAAACTATTGCTTATAAAACTTAAAAAAATAAATTCTGTTTTATACTTTATATCTATTGTATATTAAACTAATATTTATTATATATAGAGCTTTATTAACTTTAACAAAATTGCAATTATCTTCGAAGAACGCAATTAAGTAGTTGTATTAAAAGTGCAAAACTATTATAATATTCTAGCATATCTATATATATATTTAAAGAAAATTCTTTATTTTATATATAGAAAAAGTATAGTATTAGTCAAGATTTTAATTAATGTGTCTATTAAAGCGTTAATTAATATATATATATTTAGCGTATATTTATTTTAAGTATATTATAATTATAATTTATATTAAGATTAGATTTAATTCTTTGTTGTCGCAACTAACTTTAAGATTACTTAAGTTGCTTTTTTATTTTTAAAAATTAAAAAAAAGACAAAGCAAACAAAATTTAATATTAAAGTTTTAAATATTTCGAAATCAAATATTACAAATATGCGTATTCGAATATACTACATATATATTTAGTATACAATAGAGTTAAGCTTAAGAATATTAACAATTTTCGATATTACTTTATTTAATTATTGTATATAATAAATATTAATGCGCAATTAAAGTATTGTATAGAAGTTTAATATTATAAGTTTCTTAAAAAATAACAAAATTAATATATACAATATATATATTTCGAATTTATAACTCGCGTATACAAGAATTAAGAGTCTACTATATAAAAGACTTAAAAATAAACTTTTACTTAATCTATAGATATTGTTTATAAGTTAATTTTATAAATTTATCGAATTAAATACTCTTTACTTTTTAATACAAAATTATAGCACACAAATTGAACAATTAACGCAAACTTAATATATATCGATATTAACTATTTTTGCGTCTTAATAGACTACAAATTACAACAACGCATACAAAATTGCATTTTTATTAAATTTTTAATTTTTAAAAGTTTTATTTGCGATCAATTCTATTTTAGTATAAGTTTAATATATACTAAATATATATAAAATTTAATTATTCTTAGAAAAGTAATAAAATTAAGATTAGTATATACGATACGCAATTAAATATCTATATTTTTGTTAATTAAGAACAATTTCTATTCTTTATACTAATTGTACGCGAAAATTATACTTTATTATTTATTATATTTTATCAAAATATTTTAAGAAATTGTCGACAATATAATTGCAATAATTAAACAATAAAATCTATTGTCTTTAACAATACGTAAGCTAAGTTTATATCTAATATATATTATATTTGCGTTAAACTTTTTATAGAACGTTTTGATATCTCTTCTATTATATTTAATCTATGCGTCAAATATAACAAAACTATTTTATATTATATATACAATAGTCTTAATATAAAAGATTGTATAGCAATATTAATTTGCAAGCAAAAATTTAAGGAATTTTTTATTAAAATAATCTTAGAAGATTTGTCTATATTTAATTTAAGTTTTGCATAAACTTAGCTTACAATCTATAGAAGTTAAGCAAAGATTTGTTTTTAATTAATTGCGTTCTTCAAAGAAACAATAAATTAAAAGCATTATTTATCTTAATAAAAATTTCTAACAATATATTATTGTGTGTTGTACTTATACTTAGATTAAATTTTTTATAAATTAATTATATCTTGAAAGAAATCTTGTATTTAAACAAATTTAAAATAAAACATATTTGTACAATATTTTGAATTAAAACAAGAATTATTATTGTAAATTTAATATATATACAATATATATTAAGTATATACTTAAATTGTAATAGAAATTAATATCTATTGCTACGCATAAATTAATATAGAGACTATCAAAAATTATTATATAATATTTATTAAAAGAAATTGTTTGTTAAATTATTTAAATTTCTTATATTAATTATAGAAACAAAAAATTGCGAACTTTTATAATAAATATAGAAAAAAACAAGCTTAAAATATATTTAATATATATTAGAATTATACAAATGTTATTAATATCTTGTTTTAAAAATTTGAGAAATATTTTTGTAATCTTAATAACTCTCAAGAGTAATTTAAATATCTCGAATATATATCAATTTTTTGTCGAATATATTCTAAGCGTAATTTTCGAAAACATTATTTTAATTATTTGACAATTAATTTTATTAATTAATTTTAAAAGATCGAGTCTATTAACAAATTAATATAATATATAGACAATATAAGCATATTATATTCCAAGCTTAAAATATAAATTAAATATCGAAAAACAAAATAAATTTTTGTCGAATTATATAAAGAGAAATTAAAGATTTTTTTGTATTTATAGATATTAATTTGCAATTGTATTAATATAGAAGAAAGTAATTATTTTTTGCAAGACAAAAGTTATTATTACTTGCTTCTATATTTAGATAAAAAATTATTTATTTTAAACTATATTTATACTAATTATATATTAAAATAAGAAAATATGTTATTAAGATATTTGAAAAGAACAATTTCGAAATAAAAAAAGATATTTTATTTACTTGACGCAATTGCAATAAATCGAATTGTATTATTGCTTAATTAATTAAAAAAGATATATATAATTAATTTATATTTAACTTAACTTAATAGTTAATTAAATTATAGACAAAAAAGATTAAAGAGTTGCAAAGCGCTGTTAACAATATTTATATCTTTCTTTTAATGTAAAAAATTCTTATATAATATTCTTTTTTAATAAACTTAATTTTAAGTATAAATTTAACACAAATATAACGTCTAAATTCGATAGCAGACTTTTTTATATATTTTAAAATTACAACTTAAGAACTACTTATTCGACAAAAGATTAATATCGAACATCGACTTAATATATATTAGATAAAGATTCTAAAACGTCTTCTCTATTATATCGATATATAGAGATACTATTTAAAAGAGACAAACGTCGAGCATTAACTCAATATATATTAGATAAAGATTCTAAAATATTTTATTTATTATATCGATATAAAAAGATACTATTTGAAAAAGACAAACGTTAAATATTAACTCGATATATATTTTTGTTTAACTTTAATAAGCATAAATTTGACTTAAGCTCTATAAACAATATATTAAAATTAAGTAAAAAATATATAATAATATTATCAAAACATCAAATTAAAAATTAAGTACAAAAATAACATATATAGCGTATATGCCAAAAACGTAATAAACTTCTATAAGAGAAAAAATAATAATAATAATAATATAAAGTATTTTTCGAACATAATTTTATTGCAAGTAAATTAACAATATCTATTAAACAATTAAGATAATAATAAAAATAAACTAATTTATAAGTTTATATTTTTGTTTTACAAATATTGCATAATATTAATAATTTAAAAAGTTTTATTTAATTTCGAAGTATTACGCATAAATCTAGCTTATATCAAGTTTATATTAAGTATTAATTTGAAAAAAGATTTATTACTTTGTTAAAAGATTCGAAATTAAAAAGAAACAATTAAAGACAAAATTATATATAAGATATTTGTATTATTTATAGAACTAACAAGTACAACAATACAACAAGTTATTATAATTGCTTGTTTAGCTTTATCTTATAAACAATAGTATTAAGAATAAAAAAATAGATACAAAGTTAAAATAATAAATAAAATAAGTATATAGTAAACGTAGACAAGATATAGACAAAATATATATTTAAATATAATCAAAAGTAAAGTCTTAATTCAAGATTAAATAAAGTATATAGAAATTCTATACTAGATATAGATTAAACTTTAATGCAAATTAATTTGCAATTTTTTTTTATTGAACTATAGTTGTTGAAACAATTATGTAAAAGCAAAGTATATAATAAATATTAACTTACTTTGTTAGATCGAAGTTAAAAAGAAAAGTATTTAATTATCTATATTGCATATACTAGACACAACAAAGAACACAAAATTAGTCGAGACAAGTTCTATTATTAAGTACAATACATATTGAACTTAAAACTTAATAAATTAATTTAGAAAGCTTCTTTATATTAATGCGCTTTAGTTTTTGCTTAATATATATTTAATATAAGCAATAAGAAATAATCTAATCTTTAACTTTCTTAGTTTTAAATATAATAATAGTTTTTGCAATGATTATATTAGCTAAATATAGACCTAGTATAAGTTTAGCATATATAAAAAGACAATTGCATTTACTCTCTTTATTTTATTCGAAAAAGAATTAGTTGCGCATAAATTTAGTATAGACAAAATATAGACTTGCAAGCAACAACTTTACTCTTCTTTGTGTGGAAATTCTATGTCTAGATCTAATCTAGTGTCGAGTAGCTATCCGACCCAACTTTTGGCACTTTGTATATATTAGGCAAATTCCCTTCTAGCTTCTTAGAAAACTAAGCGTTCTACTACCTAATACTTTAATAGATTATAAGCCCAAAAATGAGCAAGTAACTTATCTAAGACTAACTATTTTATTATCTATTAGAGGCATCTATTTATCTACATAGATACTAAACTATATCAAAGAGTCTAAAATCTATTAATCAAGAGCATTTCTTTTGACTTACTTAGAACAAAATTCGATAACTAGATCGATTCAACTATTATTCGAAGAAATGTTTAATTAACCATGTTATTAGCTATAACGTCTAACTAGTCTTGTTCTTTCAAGAAATATCTAATCAATTTTACCCAAAAAAATATTTAATTAGTCTTGTTTTTTCTTAATTACTTACGACACTTTTTGAAGTCTATTTTTTTGCCTAGAACGTCAATCGTAAATCTTATCTATTTATAAAAAGGTCTCGCCTATATCTAATTAATAGCAAATAGCAATTAAGTCGAGAATCGATCGATCAAGTTCAATTCTTACTTTTTACTTACTCGTTAGCTTTCGTTGTAGAACGCTATTACTAACAACAATCTAGACGTCTTATTATTGATTAAAGTCTTATTTGACATAAAAGATAACTAAAACCTAGCTCAAAAGATGCATAAAAGAAGACGAAATAAGTTACGCGCCTTAACGTACTCCTATTAAGAAGACTAATTTCCAATCTTTTTATTTTTTTAATTATTGTTAGCTTATCGAACTTCAACTATCTTCTAGCAATTATGTCTAAAATTTAGTCTCAAATTATTAAGATCAATTTAGATCTAATTGGCAAAATCGAAATCCAATCTTGTAAAAATAAGATAACTAATATCGTTCTCGAAATTGTTGCCTTACAAGAGAATAAAAGAGAGCAAATGCTTGTCAAATCTAGAGTATTAATTAATCGCAAACAAAAGCGCTCTATATTTGATTCTTCTATTATCAATACTCGCATTAAATTATATTAACTATTATTGACGCAAAAGATTGTTAAAGAGATTCTAGAAGATTTGCACTACAATTATCGAAATTACAAACAACACAACAAATTAAGCTTCTCGCGCATTTATCGATTTATCGCTTAGATCTTTATATACTTTCTAAATAGACAAATCTATTAGAACGAAATTCTCTACGTCTATATCTTGTCGTTATTCGAATCAAGTAACAAATACAAAAACGTAAATATCGTCTCTATATCAAGCTTACTAGACTCTTGTAATCTATTTAATCTAATTATTAAAATACTCTTACTTAAATTCTATTATTGTAAGACATTACTTAAGCTCTAAAGATAATCGAAACTATAGAGGGTAAATATTACGTTTGTCAATATCTCTATCTCGATCTTATTAGTTCTTTGCATTATTGTTAAAATTTACAATAGCATAGAGTTTCTTGCCTAAGAACGAGAGATATACAAAATTCTTAAGTAAACTTATCTATAAAAATATATTAAATCTAAAGTAATTTTTGACAACTTTACTTTTGTTAAGCGCGTTAAATAGATCGAAGGCAACAACAATTGTCGCATTGCTCTTCGCACTTGCGTTAAATATAATCTATACTTAAATATCAAAGATGTTGCTATCGCAAAAGAAGCGTAAAACATTATTATCGACATTTGTATCTTCGAAGATTTCAACGCGTTAATATTTATTTAAATCAAATTCGAAACTATCAAAGTTAACAATTGCGCTATTATTAATAAATATAATATCAAATTTCGTAATATCGTTAACAAACTTTCTATTTATCTTGATAAACTTAAGATAGATATTAACTAATTGATTTACAAATATCTTGTCGAACTACTCGACTCTACTCGACTCTTTATTGATAGATAGACTAGTAAGTATAATCTCTTTAAAAAAGACAATATTTCGAAGTATTAGTTAGCTAAGATTATTTACGACTACAAAGCGCAATATCGCAACTTACTTAATATCGCAATTATCGAAAACAAGCTTGCATTACTTGTTTATAATCTTGTTGCTATTTTAAGAATCTTGTTATTGCATTTAAGTATTAAGAATTGCAATTATTGTCGTAAAATTACGTAAATAATTTTTTATTACAACTTTTGCGATAAGAACTATTATATTTTTAAGCAATACTAGAAAAAGCACTTTTATCTAAAAGTCGCCTAAAAAAAGACTCGCGTTAACAAATTCTACAATAGCAATAAATCTCGAAACAAACGTTATCGAAATAATAAGAACAATAGAAGCAAAAACAAGAGCAAAAAGTCTAAAAACAAAGACGACAACAAATAAGACGCAATTGTTGTCTTTGTTTATCAAAACTACTTAGCTTTTGTCGATACAATTAACAATCTAAGCTTATAGATTGTCTCTTATAATCTCGATCTTGTCTTACAAGTTAAGAAATTTCTTAACAAATAAATTCTAAAATATAGATACAATCAATATATAATTAAAAATTCTAGTGTTTTTATTTTCTACAAGTCTATATTTTATTGTTGTCTAAATAAAGTTACAAGAATTCTTGTAATTGTTAGTATTAATTTTATTCAACTATATCTTAAGATCGACAAAGAAAATTGCTAGACTATTATTTACAACGTTTAATATATTCTTAATAGTTACTATAATCTTATCTTGTTTAGCATATTTAACGAGTTCGGGATTAATCTAGTTCTAATCAAAAACAACTTCTTAATTAGACAAGAAATTCGTGCTATAAAGAAAGATAATCTATACTTCTTTGTGCTAGAAATTCTTACAATCTTGTTCGCAATTGCTTTGCTAAATTTATCGATTTTTGTTAACAAAATTATCTATCAAATGTAACACAAATATCTTAGACATTTGAAGCAACAAAATATCTTGCAACTAGCTAGTCAAGAAACGTCTAACTTAATCAAATTAATTCTAGAGAATATTTGCGTCTCTTGCGTTCGCAATATCGACGAATTCGAAAATTATAACTATTTTATTGCGTTCGATTGATAGTTTAAAAATCTTATTTATGCAAATATTATAGAGCTTTTGTCTTATAGATACAACGATACTTGCTATATTTGTATCTAAATAGACGACAAAAGTAAACACTTATCTATTAGTTGCATTACTAGAAAAAATAGAGTTTGAACATTCTTTAAGAAGTTTCTTAATAAGTACGAATATAAGAACAACAAATATATTCGATTTTGCATCGACAACAACAATAAATACTTTAAAAAAATCTTTAAGAATTAGAGAAACAAGCGCAATATCAAATTGAAATCTATTATTGTTAACAATCTTAAGATAAATAAATGCGCAAAGCGCTTAAATCAAATTCTTATGCAAAAAATTAATATTATTTTAAGAATGCTAACTTAGCAAGCAAGTAATAGCTCGAAGTCATAATTATTGCCAATTTGAATTGTAACATTTCGCCTATCTTTAATCTAAAGAACAAGAACAATTGTCTAATTACTCTTTTCGAAATCTCTATTAATTGTATATACAACTATAGTTATCTTCGTTATATAAATTAATTCGACAAAGCTCTACATATTAAATTTAATATCGATTAAAAAAAACTCGATAATCGCATTAAATTAATAATGTTAATAAACTACAACAAAAAGCATATCTATCAAATAATAGATAAAAAAGAAACAATTAAGAGAGTCTCCAATATATACTAATTAAACAATAAACGATCTTCGAAGTTTAGCAATTAATTAAGCAAACAACTTACAAACGTTAACATTTGCTCTCAATCTACTCTAACGTTGTTCGCATTGTTTGATACAAATTCTATTAACAACTTTCTTAGCTCTTTAAGTATTTAGCTCAATAATATTAAGCAAGAAATTGCGTTTGCACATTCTAGAAAACATGCAATCTCTCAAGATATTGTTTTATTATTTAGTTATAACTTCGAGAAAAATCTTATCTATAATTTCTTTGCACTTAAAAACAAAATTATCTTTAAAAACATCAATACTATCGACACAATCTAAAGAAATTATCTCGCACTATTTTAATTCGAATTCGACAATACTCTTTAGACTTTATTAACATCGCACGTTCTAAAAAACTACTTAAAACTACATATTTATTGCAACTTTTTAATCGATTTGTTAATCTTACTTTTCAAAACTATATTCTTGAAGCTCTACAAGTCAAAAATCTATAATGAGATTATAATTAATTTCAACTTCAAAATGAATTAATAATTAACTTAAAACGATAAAATAAAGTCTTATAGAGAGAACAATATTTAAATTGTTATAATAGTATCTAAAGACAAACACGTCTTCTAAAGCAAATAGATTTATTAACTTAAGCGAAAAATCAATAATTAAATAATACAATACAAGATTCGATAGATAGTTTGCGACTTTAAATAGCAAGAAGATCTTAATTATAATAAGACGTTTGTCGTCGTAATAAAGTCTATAAGCTACAAAGTTCTCTTCGTTATTGTCGTTGTCAACAATTAAAAAATAGAGCAAATAAACGTTATAATCGCTTTTCTCTATAAAGTTGTTAACAAAGAAATTTACGTCGAACTTTCTATAAAATACAAACAAGACATGAAAATCTATTGTTTAATCAAGATTCTATATAATCTAAAGTAGTTTTCTTAAGTATAATATAAGACTCTATTGTTGTTTCTAAAAAAGCTAGATTTTTGCTCACTTAACGTTAATTATAGCGTCTTTATTAATAACGCAATTATTATCGCTATCTATATAAACAACATTCTATTAATAGATTTCGATAAAAAAATATTAAGCAAATCAAAGTTGCATTGCACAAGCAATTCAAGATAACAAACATCAATTTATTGAAGTTTTATTTAAGCATAAGTATTAAACGCAATTGCGTCAATCGCATTCTATTCTTAAGTTAAAAGACTTATTTAGAGAAGATGCTCAAAAACTATAGAATATAAAAGTGCAACATCGTTGCTATCTTTATTAATACGTCTTTTTTCGAGTTCGCAAATCTCGAATACGTTGCATCTATAACGCATCGATATATCTATTAATTTATTATCAAATTCCTTATATATATTATGCTTGATATACGTTTCGATCTAATCTATATTGTCTTCGTAATAAGCAAGTATACTTTTAATCTTATTAACACTTATTAAAAAATTGTCAAACAAATTTTTCGTTATATACAAGACATTCTCGAATTTTGTTTTGTTTTTTCGAGCAATCTCGTTTTACTATTCAACTATATTAACGTTAATTAGAGAGATAATCGCAATACTTGTCGATCTATCTTGAGTTATATCTTCAACGTAGGTAGCAAGATTATTAATTAATTTTTTAAATAGCAATTAATTGTAGCTCTTTTTATTTGTAAAGCAAAGTACATAAGACAAATCTAAACTATTAAAAAGACAATTTAATTGTTAAGACTTCTAAAGCAAATCTAGCATCTTAATACGCTTCCAATTGCTATTTAAACTCTTGTCGCTCGTAATAGTTCTTTTGAGTTTTCGACTTATTTTCTAGTTATTACTATTATCTATTGCGACAATCAAAAAATTATAGCATTCGCTAAGAATCTTGATTAGTACTCTCGCATCAAGCATATAGACATTCAACAACATTTCGTTCGCGAAAAGATTGCTAAAAGAGATATTGAGCTAAAATATGTATCTACAACTAACTAGATAGTCAATAGACTAACAAAGTTTCTATTAGAGAATAAATTCTAGACTTTCTAGCGTTCTTTAAATCTACAATAGACACACTTGAACGTTAATTCTTTAGTATCGCAACTAGATTATTGCTATACCTAATAACATAAATTGAAATCTAATTATTATCTTCGTTACTTCTATTTATCGACTTGAACTTAACTATTATCTCTATTACGCTCGAAGTATTTGTTACTTACTCCTATACTAATTTATTTCTTATGAAAACTACGAGATCGAGTTGAGTTCAAGTTTGCCAACATACATCAAGATGTACATAAATTGCTAGAAGAGAACTTTTATGCGTTTTTCTTTCTCTTTAGTAAATAGACTTTGAAACTTGATTGTTTTCAAAACTTCTATAAAAATTTAGAACTTGCTTGTTTAAAAAACGTTTGCTTACTAAGTTAAGAGAGCTAAACAAAACTATTAGCTCAAAAGAAAGTGTAAAAATTCTATGTCTAGATCTAATCTAGTGCCAAGTAGCTATCCGACCCAACTCTTGGCACTTTGTATATATTAGGCAAATTGCCTTCTAGCTTCTTAGAAAACTAAGCGTTCTACTATCTAATACTTTAATACTTTGCTATTAGAATATCGATTAAGATATTAATATTTATTAAATATAGAATTAGTATAGTTTTAATATAATTAATTATTGTGCAAGACTTGTTTTTCTTCGAATTAAAAAAAGTATTATAATTCTTTTTTAAATATATAGTAAGCATAAGTGTAATATATATAACTCTACAGCTTTCTTACTAGATTTAACTATCGCAACTAACTTTTTACTATTATATTTAACTTTTTTTGTTAGCTACACATATGCTAAACATAAATAAAGTATAAATCTTTGAAAATTTTCGAAATTTTAAGCGCATTACTTTTACGAGATTTTTTCTCTTCTTTATATTTCTTTGACGCTAGTATATACTTAGTATAAACTTAACTTAAAATATGATTAAGATAATCTATTCAAAGATTTGATATCTATAATAAATATATTAAATTGCGCATAGTCTAAATATATGTTAAATATAATAGAATATAATAGAATATATTAGAGCAAGCTTTTTGATTGAAAAACTAGTTTAACACTAAAAGTAAATTAGCATAAACTTAATATAATTTAAAAGTAAGTTAAAAGTATATTTTTTGCAAATATTTTTTAAAGTTAAAAGACAAATATTCGAAGGAAAATAATAAGCAATAATTAATTACTAATGCTAACAATTGTATTAATGCAAATCTAATATAAGTTAAATCTACGCATAATTAATATATTGTTAAAATCTCAAAAAACAAGATAAGCATTTATATATATAGTATAAAATAGATTGATTGTTGGTTCGATTTTCGGTTCCAACTTCTAGAATCGACTTAAATCGACAATCCAACTTTAGGAATCGAATTGAATCGAGTTAATTTTCGATTCCAATATTAGAAATCGAATTGAATCGTCAAGAATGTTAAGAATACTAAAAATAATATAGATTAAGTTTAAATTTAGATTTTTTTATTAATTACTAGATAATGCTTAGTAGTAATACATTTATAAAAAGAAATTTCTAATATATTTATTAATTAATTTAAATAGATTAACTATTTCTATTAAATTATTAATTAATTATTACTAAAAATAATTTAATTTACTAAAAATAGTAGTCTTGACAATTCGATTCGATTTTTTTATTCAATTTTCGATTCAAAGTTTAAAATTGAATCGAATTATCGATTTCAATTTTAGGAATCAAATTGTCAAGACTTTCGATTCGATTCGAATTAAATTGTTAAGATTCGATTCGATTTCTCGAATCGACGCGATCAGTCTAGTATAAAAACAAAAAAGTTAAAGGATAAATTAAGTATATAATAAGCATAAAATAAGCTTATCTCGCAATAAAAATATATATTGAAAAGAATTGCAAATTCTTAATTGTAACAATTGTCTTATATAAACTTAATAAATATTTAGTATTAATTTAGTTCATATAATATGCTCTATATTATTTGCATATTAATAGATAAGTATATTAATAATATTCTAATACTTATACAAGATATGAGTTTAGCTTAAGCAATATTTATTAAAGTTATACTTCGACTCTATAAAGTAGTTTGCATCTTATTATTCTTTAAATTTAACTCAAAGTTTTAAAGCACTAAACTAGTATAAACTCGATATATATTAAGTATGAAAAAATATATATTTCTTTATTAAATAATATATATTTGTAGAAATATTTTTTGTGTCTAAATTTGCAACTATATATATTTAGCTTATATAATATATACTAATAGCTAAGATATTTGCTTACTTGCTTTAGTATATATTCGCATTTCGACAAGTAGATCGAGCTAAGCGTGTCAAGATATTTTCCAAATTCTTTAGATTTTGCAAATCTATAAACATAGATTTAAACAATTATCGAAACTATATAATCGAGTACACTAGATACTAGAACTATTTATTAGAAACAAATATAGAATTATATTGTTTTCTACGAACTTATATTATAATCTAGATATAATATTGAATTTAACAATTGTTATTATTATTTTAACAAGCATTATTTTGTTTGTCAATCTAATTACTTAACAAGTTCGATTGATTGTTCGACTAATATTGCATTGTTTGTCTAGGCATTTAATTCTCGCATAGTCTATATTCGAAGTCTTGAACAATAGTATTGCTTTATTTGTCTTAGTTAACGTCGCAAAGCGCAATCGAAGCAACAATGTGCAATCTATTGCAATCAAATTTATATACATTGCTTCGTCTTATTGTTTATCTAATATTTTTAGACTTATTTGTTGATTTAGCAATTGCGTTACTTTGATTCGCATTCTCTTTAATTATTAATTTATCTTATCTCGCGATTTTTGTTGTTATATTCTTGATAGCTCTCTAAGTCTTTTGTTTTTGCTTCGCAATTCTCGTTGTTACAATTTTAGTCGTCGTAATAACATTTTATTTTCGCTTCGTAATCTTTATTGTTAAATATAATATATACAACTCTTAAGCTCTTTTATTAGACTTAACTATTGTATTTAACTTTTCTATTATTATATTTAGCTTTTTTTGTTAGTTACGTATATATTAAATATAAATAAAGTATAAATCTTTAAAAATCTTCGAAATTTTAAGTGCATTATCTTTACAAGATTTCTTTTCTTTTTTTTATATTTTTTAACGCTAGTATATACTTAGTATAGACTTAACTTAAAATATAATTAAAATAATCTATTCGAAGATTCGATATCTATAATAGATATATTAATTTACGCATAATTTAAATATATACTAAGTATAGATTAATACAATAAAATATATAAGAGCAAGTTTTTCGATTAAAGAACTAGTTTAATACTAAAAGTAAATCAGCTCAAGCTTAATATAACTTAAAGGTAAGCTAAAAGTATATTTCTTGCAAGTACTCTTTAAATTAAGAGATAGATAAATATTTAAAGAAAATAAACAATCAATAATTAATTAGTAATGTTAATAGTTATATTAGTGTAATTCTAATATAAGTTAAGTCTATATATAGTTAATATATCGTCGAAATCTTAAAAGACAAAATAAATATTTGTATATATAATATAAAAATAGAGAAGTTAAGAGATAAATTAAGTATATAACAAGTATAAAATAAACTTATCTTGCAATAGAAATATATATTAGAAAGAGCTACAAATTTTTGATTGTAACAATTGTCTTATATAAACTTAGTATATATTTAATATTAATTTAGCTTACACAATATACTTTATATTGTTTGCATATTAATAGATAAGTATATTAATAATATTCTAATATTTATATAAAATATAAGTTTAGTTTAAGCAATATTTATTAAAGCTATACTTTAGCTTTGTGAAACAGTTTGTATTTTGCTATTCTTTAAATTTAATTTAAAGCTTTAAAATACTAAACTAGTATAAACTCGATATATATTAAGTATAAAAGAAATATATACTTTTTTGTTAGATAATGTATATTTGTAAAAATATTTTTTATATTTAGATTTACAACTATATATACTTAGCTTATACAATATATATTAATAGCTAAGATATTTGCTTACTTGCTTTAGCATAATTTTTTTTTATATAATAATATAACTTAATCTTAATCTTAATTTAATATAAATCGAGCATAAATAAAACTATAACTATATATACAAATAGTTGACAATTAATAACAATAAAAGTTATTTTATATATTTGATTAGTCGATATTATTATACAATTGTATTTACTAATATTTAATATATATAGAGTTGCAACTAAATTTATATAACTTATACAATAAAGTTAAACAAGAAGATTTGAGTTTTAGAATATAACGCAACTAATAATACTTAGTATATACTAAACTTAAATTAAATTAAATTGTAGATTATCTATTGTTTTTCTCGACTTTAACACTAAATACTATTAATACTTAGTGTAAACTAAATTGTAGTAAGAAGTTTCTCTTTATTAGATTTGCTATTTTCTTAAATATATTTTACTTGCGCTAAATATAAACTTAGTATACATCTAGCGTAGAATTGTACTATAACTAAACGCTTATACTTACAGGCCCATCTAGAAGATTACATTCCTAGTAAATGCCAGGAATATACCAGGAATATATCTATTTTGGTTAGATATCTGCTAGATTCCGATTAGTCAATCGACTACTAACTAGCATATATTGGTTATTTATTAGTTATAAATCTACTTTGGTTATCTATCGATTGACTAACTGATAGTCAATCGACATATAATAATTATCTATCGATTATAGATCTTATAGATGCGATTTTCTTAATTTTGAAATTTTTGAATTTCCAAATTTTAATAAATTTGACTAAGTCTCGACGCTAGCTCGATCAAGATTTCGATTTTCAAAATATCGAATAGTAAAGTATATATATTGTTGATTTGTTAATACGTAAAGTTGTGGAATTATTTTTCGATTTATAGTTTAAAGTTTTAACCTTAATTTATAGTTTATAAATATTCGAGAAGTGTCTAGCTTTACAACTATCGACGCCACTCGATTCCTATCTATAAAATTACGTAATTTACGAAATTTCTATACGCGCGTTAGATCTCCCTACTAGCGCGTACGTACTACATTACTTATATTGCTAATATTAGTTAATCTACTTAACTAAAAAAATTTGAAAAAATTTGAAAAATTATTACTAGTAATATTTATATCCAAAATTTATCTAGAGTTTATCTAAAATATTGCTATTTTAATTATCAACTTGCGTGTGATTTATTTGAAGCAAATCCAAAATTTAACCGAAATTTAATCTAAATTTAACAAAATTTTGCCAATTAAAAAGCAAATTTCTATCAATTGAGTAGAAGTTAGTTAATCGAAAAATTGCTAGTAAATTCCGAATAAATTCCGGATAAATTCCGAGCAAATTCCGAGTAAATAACTATATAAGTTGGCAGTACAGTATTTAATTACAAAATTAGAATTCGAATTAGAGTAAAACTCTTAAGTATATAATCAATATATGCTAGACGCAAACGTTGTATATACTATATTTACTATGGTAATATTTTAGAGAAGATAAATCCTTTATATCTGTTATATTAGAATTGTTATAATATACTCTAAAATTAGCAAGCTAAATTGCAACAATACTGATACTAAATATATACTAAGATACTAGAAGCAATAACATTAGAAAATATGCTAGTTTTATACTATATATTTGTCGATAAAATTAAAAGTATATACTAGATTGTTATAGATATTTAGAAAAGATAAAGATAAAAGATATAACAATTGTATTTTAATTTTGCAAAATACATTAAAGATTTAACGCGCAATTTGCGCTTAAACTCTATATAGTCTTAATATATATTATAGCAATATTAAATCTATATTTGAATTGTATACTATATAAGCGCGTCGAAATTGCGCGCTTAAGATTAAGCTAATAGTTTTTGTTTTATTTGTTATTAACTATATTGAGTATAAATCTAACTTATTTTAAAGTTTTAGAAATCGAACAAAATTACAAGTACTCAATATAATAAGAAGATTAGCTTATATATTTAGCTTATATTAAATGTATACAATGTATCTTTAACGCGTCTTTTATATAGAAGAATTGAGTTTTTCTCTTCTAAATATTGTATATATCGAGTATATACTAAATTTAAAAAGCGCAATTATCTTTTTACTTTCAATCTTTCTATTTTGTTAAGCTCGATATATATTGAGTAGAGACTTAGTATAAACAAAACTTCTCTCGAGTAAAAATTTCTATCCGAAATAAGCTTGTTTCGAATAAGAAATCTATATTTGGATTGAGCTATAATCCAATATAATGCAAAGTTGTTAATATTTGCGTTTTGATTTTTTATTCTTTATTGCTTGCTTTAAAAAGATTGCTTTAATAGTTCGAAATTTCTAAATAACAATAACAATAGATTTTAATTATAAAATACTTATTAACAATGCAATTATTAGTTTAAGTTAAACTATATTAAATTAACAATATTAAAGAAGCTCTAAATGCGTCTAATTCTAAAACTATATTTTATACAAATTATTAAATTAAGTTAGACTATATCAAATTAACAAGTATAAAGAAGCTCTAATTGCGTCTAACTCTAAAATTGCATTTTACACAAAATTAATAAATTTTAATTACTCGAATACTTAGTAATTAAAGCGTTAAATAAATAAAAAATTGTTTAAAAAAAAGATATTAAAGTATCTTTAAATGTTGTTGCAATTTTTAGACTACGTTAGCTTGTATCAAATTAACTATAATCTATAAAAACTAATTGCGTTGTGCTATATTTAAAAAGGTAACTACTACAGAAACATTATCTAACATTGCTAACACATCACTCTCTAGATTGCTAGCACACTATTCTCCTCACTAAGTCTAATCGAGTAATTTTTAGAATTCAACGCATTGTTTGTTTACATAATTGTCGTCGTTGTCGTTGTCGTTATTCTTCTTTCCCTCTATTTATCTTTTACATTTGTATTTATCTCAACATGTCTATGCAATTGCTGCCCTCTAAGGCAGGTCTATACGAGTACATCTTTATTGAACAATTGATTAAGAAGGTCAATAAGTATGCAAAGAAACAAAATTATTCGATAACGCGCAAACAAAGCAAGCGATCGAAGAAAGACGTTCTTATAAAGACCTAAATATGCTACGATTGCGACAATAATAAGAATTTAAAGAACTATAATTATAGAATTATCTTTAGCAAACGCGTCGACTATTCTTTCGAATGCATTGCAAAGCTACAACCAACATTTAAAACAAAAATAATCTAAATAATTAAATCTTAACAATCGAGCACAATAATTATAATTATCTTTTTACAAAGTTGTTCGTCTTAATTGTATAACAAAATATTGCTATACAAAATTCTACGATATTGCGCGAAATTCAAAAAGAGTTTCGAAAAAATAGCAAGACTAGCTTAGTATTAAAAGAATTGCGCATAAATAAGAACAACGAGAACTCTATATTTAAGTCTCGCAATATCTAGAACAAGTTCGCAAGACTTAGAGCAAAAACACTAGATATTTTGACGTCTACTTAGACTTTAATGCAAAATCTAATAAACTAAAAGACCTAGTATGTCGACTACAAGACACAAGAGAACGATAATCAATTAAAGTATCTATTCTTTATATTAGAAATCTCGCAAAAGATGCTTGCAAATTACTATAAGATTATTCTAATAAATTGCATTTATAAGACTAATAGACACAAGATGTCGCTATTAATTAATATTGAAGTTATCCTCTTAAACATTACGTTCTACGTCGCTTTTTGCTTTATAAAAGGCAAGAATTATAGCAACTATATCTAAGTAATGCAAGTCTTAAAGCGACTCTACAATTATTTCGATCTATTATATCTCAAGATTTTATTATTCGACGACGACAAGACGTTGACGCTTGCTCTTTGTTACGTCTTTTTTGATTTTAGATATCGTGTCAATTATGCTCTATGCGTGTGATATATAAACAACAACATTATCACTAATTGCAAGAAGTTGTTTTCTACAAATAAGCTCTATAATAAGTTTATAAAGCGATAAAAGACTCTTCGTCTAGCGAAAACATCTACTTTGTTAAAGGAAGATTACAATGCGTTCTACTATATTTATCTTAACTTTAATGTGCGCATCTACATATATATCGAAGAGCACGTTTGATTATTGCGCACTAAGTAAGCGAAATGCTATACTAATTATTTTTTGCACTTCGATAACATCTTTATCTTGCAATTAAAGAGCGCTTACTATTAAGTTAAGCAAGAACTTTATATTTCTATCGATAAGTGCTTTATTTGCTTTATAATTTATTAGCTAATCTTGGCAAGTAATTTAAAGACAATAAAGAACAAGCTAGAGCTTTTCTTACACAATCAATATGTTAATTACGACAACAATCTTGAGAAAAGCAAGACTCGCATATCTTAAGATCTTCGTCGCATATTTATCTTTCGTAATTTGTACAACTTTGTTACTTCTTTTGTTCTTCGAAAAATTTGCAATTATTACAAACGTATTTGCGAACAATTTATTGTTATCGAGTTTTGCACGAACATCTTTACGAGAATTATAAGTTTACTATATGCGCATAAAATACAAAAGCAATTGTACAATAGAGTTGACAATAGATTATTGAAGTTAAAGAATATGTATTGCTACTAGCTCTATACAAAGTTGTCTTGAACGACAACAACGCGAACGAAAAAGCAAAAGAATTATACAATAAGCGATTATTAAGGCGACAAGAATATCAAGGTGCAAGACACTTTATCGCCAAATATATCTTCTTTATTGCGATCAATTTTATAGATTTAAGAGCTTGTTATCGTTAAGACAAAGAATTGTTTGCGAGAATTACACAATTGATTGTGAGCAAAAGCGATATTGTTGCGATCTACAATTTTACAATAACGACGTCGACAAACGTTTGAAAGCTCTACTTAGCGCAAGTTCTTCGACTTTGAGCTAATTTCAAGTCTTTTTTTTAATTAAATGCCTAATAGTTAATCGCAACCTTAACAAGGAGATTGACAACAAAACGAGCAAGATGAACGAGAAGATATCTAAGAGAGCGCTATCGAAAATCAAAATGCAAGTGTTTTAGCCTTCTACATAAGCAATTTCCAAATATAAATTAGAGATGCAAATAGAAGTTGATTCTAAGCATGTCAAAGATATGTTTTAGATTTAAATTTGCACCAAATTTGCACTAGAAAATCGATAAGAAAATACATTAAATTTGATAATAAACGAGCGCAAAACTATGTATCTTCTAGAATCTCTCTTTGACCTTGTTGATGTTGTTTGTTTATAGGGTCGCTAGACTCTAAAAATTACTCAATTAGACTTAGTAGGGAGAGTACTATGTTAGCAATCTAAGTAGAGGGTAATGTGCCAGCAGTGTTAGGTGATGTTTCTGTAGTGATTACCTTTAAAAATGTTATTATATACTTCGAATTATTGCAACTGTTTTAAGAATTTGTATATAGAATTTTTTGTAAATATTTTAATTTATTTAGGTATTCTTAGTATAATTTTATTGTCGATATTATAATTTTTAATTAGTTATTTAATATATATAGTTGCTCTATATATTTTATTAAAAGTTTTTTTTGTTAAAAATTTAAAATTGAATTTATAAAAAAAATCTTAAAATTATAATATTGCGTCTCAAGTTTTTTTTGTCTAATAATAAAAAACTCTTGAATTATCAAATATTGTAATAATATTTAGATTCGAAATTGTAATTTTTCTTTAACAACTTGTAATTTAAAAAATAAAATTCGAATTTATTCTATAATATATAATTTGCTATGCTAGTTTAATTTTTATTTTTTGTCAATAATACTTAATTTTTTCGAATACGAAAGAAATATTCGATTAAAAATAAACTTTTACTTCAAAACTAAACAATCTAAAAGTATACAATTAGCGCTTTTCTTTTTTTTATAAATATATTTAATTCGAGCAAATTAACTTGTATATATAGTTTATTGCTTAGTTTTGCAAAGATACAAGTCTTAAATTAAACTTTTTATTATTTAGAATTGCAATAATAAATATATCTTGCTAAATATATATACAATAATTAGAAAAAAGTATAAATAAAAAAATTTAACAACTTTTTTTTTGTTTTTTATAAAATATTTTTGTTATTATTTTAAGCTTAATTTTTGTAATTACAATAAGATAAAATATATATTGATATATTTTGTTCTTTATCTTAGTGTTTAGTTAATTCTTTATTTACAATTTTTTTCGATTAATTGCAAATTATTGTCTAAATTGATTTTTGTTAATATTGAAAAAAATTAATACTAACGTAAATAATATAGTACAAAAATATAGATATTTATATTAATTTTATTATTTCGACGTTATAATATTGTTGTAGTTAAATAACTAGATAATATTAAGCTATAAACTTATAAATATTTGTTATTAATATTAGCGATCTATCTACAATATATATGCGATCTCTTTTACTTAAATCTTAGAATCTTAGCTACTTAATATATTATTAGATTGTATAGTACAATTTATATATATATCGCGATAAGTCTTTGTTATTATAATTGTTTACTAATTGAAATTTTATTCTTACTTTCTTATATTAAAGTCGAAGACAAGACTTTAGTTATAACAACAAATATTAAAACAACAAATTATCGATATATCTCTAAAAACAATCTTAAGATTACAAAAATTCAAAAATATTAAAAGAAGAATATAGAAAATAGATTAACTCTAACATGTTATCAAAAATCAAAATTTTTAGAACTTAAAAACACAAAATTAAAAATTAAAAAATCAAGATATTGCTAAATTAAAAGAGCAAAAAAAAGAAACTAAAGTTAAAAAATAAAAAATAGTAATTAAAGTTGTAAATTTTAAAATTAAAATATTTTATAGAAATTGCAATTAATTTCTACAATTAAGATAACTAATTAATTGTTAATTAAAATAATACTATTAGAGAAGATTTTACAACAAAATAATTAATTTAATTAAACAAAAGCAAGAGCCCTATTTAAGTTATTTTCTCGATTGAAACTAGAGTAGATTTCTACTTAAAAAGTTCTCGCAATCAATTAATTAATTAATAACTAAAAATAATAATATATTAAAAAAACTTTATTGCAACAATTTAAGAGGACCAAAAAATAATGAACAAGAAAACAATACAATATTAAAAGAATATAAAGAAAATTATCTTTATTATCTTTGCAAACATAAGCAAGTACAAGGGAAAAAAATTTATAAATTTTAATTATTATCTTTCGAATTTGTTATTGCAAATAGTTTTTTTAATTTATTTGTTATTACTTTTACTACTTGTTGTTAAGCTATTTTTGTAAAAACAATAATTTAGAACTTTAGAAAATTGATAAAACTATCTTTTAACATATATATATTGTTGTCAAGTTAAATAATACATTCTATAAAAATTAACGCACTTTATTGCTATATAACGTTTATACTCTCTTTAAGAACGTCAGAAGTATTGCATTTTAACAAATTTAATATTAGACTAATTGTTGGATCGAATTTTGGTTTTAACTTTAGAAATTAATTCGATTTGTCGATTTCAATATTAGAAATCGATTTGAAATCTAATTCGATTTCTATTATTTTGAAACTAATTCGATTCGATTCGAGTCGATTTTCGATTTCGATATTAGAAATCGAATCAAATTGTCAAGAATGTCAAAAATAGTATAAATTTAGTTTAAATTTAGATTTTTTTAATTATTTTCTAGATAATGCACATTAGTAATGCATAAGATAAAAACAGTCTAATATACTTATTAATTAATTTACAGATTAACTATTTCTATTAAATCATGAATTAATTGTTACTAAAAATAATAAGATTTACTAAAAATAGTAGTCTTGACAATTCGAGTCGATTTTTCGGATCGAATTTCGATTTCAAGTATAGAAATCGACTCGAATTGTCGATTTTAATTTTAGAAATCGAATTGCTAAGACTTTCGAATCAAATTAATACAAATTTCCAAGATTCGAATCGAGTATTTGATTCGAACTCGATAATCCAATCCGACGCAATTAGTCTATTTAATATTATTAATTTTTTGAAGCAATTTGCAAATCTTTGTAACAAATATAAGATTTTACGCTTTATAAAATTGTTGAATTGTCTTAATATTGTAATAAATTTATAGAGAATTTTATTAAATTTAGTTCTTTTTAACAAGCTAATAAATAATATAAATTAATAAAAAAATTAAAGAAGAAATATAAAGATAAAAATATTAATTAAAAGATTAACTTTTGTTTCTTTCTAAAGTTTTTAAAAGACGTAACAAGAAAAAAGTCAAATAATATTCGCAAATGCAATTGGTAATTTAAAGTTATTCCTTCGAAGTTTCTTAAAATTAATTAAATAAATAAGTATACTAGATTTTCGTAATATTTAAGAGATCTTTTTTGCAATATTTGTACAAAAATAATGTATAAATACAAAATCAATTTAAACAACGCAATTACTTTAAAGTTCGAATTGCTATACAAGATAATAATAAAAAGAATTGAGAACAATATTATTATACAAGAAATAAATATTAATAACAATTCAATAGCACAACAAGTTGCAAATATTAATATAAGCAATTCGATAAACATAATTAGTAAGAAACAAAAACTAGTAAAGAAAATAATTATTTCTAAAATAGTCTTTTCTCTCTTAATATTGCTTGCAACTACAATTAATAACTTAAAAACTAACAAAACGCTATATATTTTAACAAGAGTTTTTGAAGAACTTAAGATTAACAATGTGCAAAATATAATAAAGAGCGAAGTTTACTAAATAATTTAACAAGTAATAACATAATTTTTAAGAGCTTTGTTAGTTGTTATTTTGCAAACTTAAGTAACAATTTAGATACAATCTTAAGAAATTGTTCAAATTAATTAAGAACTTGTCTCTATTTTTAGATACGATTAATCTTAATTAAGATTTAACAAATATTTATTTTGTTACAATTTGTATAGATAATAGATTTGCTCAAATTTAGCAATTTTAACAGCCAATAAAAAAGTGCATTTAAACAAAAACAACTAGATTTATTATAAATCTAATAAGATTAAAGACAAAGAAATATAGTTATCTTTTAACAATATAAAAATTAAGTTCGAAGCAATAAAGTTTTGTCTTTAATAAAAAGCGCAAAATTGTATTCAAAACTTTATAGTTAACATAGTTGCAATAAAATTAAATATCAACTCTTTATTAAAGAATAAGAAGAATATTAAGTCGAATTAAACAATAATAAAGATTAGAGAAGCTAAATCGAAAAAAGACTCTTTTAGATATTAAATATTATAAAAATCTCTATTAGAAGAATCGAAAAATATAATTAAACAAAATATTAAAAAAAAGAAAGAGTTTTCAAATGTTAAAAATGTTAAATCTAACAACTATTTAAAGATAATAAAAACTTTAAATAAATTTAAACATATAATAAAAAATATTACTATAAAAAATAATTTATTAATAATAAACTTAAACTCTAGAATTATCAAATATTAGTAATCTAAAATATAAAAACATCAAGATGCTCTTGTTAATTATGCGCAATATACAAAATGTTCGATACAAATACTATAAATTGTTCGAAAATAAGTCGACTTAAAGATATTAACGCAAAGTATTTTTATTTCGAAGATAAAAATAAAAATAATAAATCTTTTAAATCTTTGTCTCAATTTAAGTTGTTCTTTTTTTTGCTTTTTTTTAACAAGAAATTCGATACTATTGTAATTAAAAGAAAATCTTAAAAATCTATTAAAAAAAAGAAAGAGACAATTGTTACAATAAGTTTAATTAATATTAGATTAAACAAGATTGTTTACTTTAAAAACATTATTGTTAGAATTGATTCTCTTAGAACGTTGTATTTTGTTTTTTGCTTAATTGCTTAAGTGTTGTACAAATAGAACGAATCTAGTTATTCGACAAGAAATTTCTATATTATTGATAGAAATTATTAAAGCATATGTTTGCTTCGAAGAAATAATAGAAAACGCAAAGATATTTGTCGAAAACATTGTAATTCATATTTTTATCTTTGTTATTTCTTAATCTAATTACAAAATACTATTGAAACAACTTTTTTAACAAAATACTTATATAAGTTTTGTTAACATTAGTAATAAATCTCTAAAATTAACTACTTATTTAGTAAACAAAGCAAAACGTATTAACGTTTTAGAAATATCTATCGATTATTTAGATAACAAGAATAAGAACGTTGTATTTTTAAAAAAAATTCAAATTTTTAGACAATTGTTCAATTAATATAGTTGCTCGATTTCGCAAATCTAATTGCAATTTATTTTTAAAAATAAAAGTAAAAACTATTACTAGTAGAGTAACAACGTTGGAAAATAAAATCGAAAGAGAGATTCGATAAAATTCTAATTAATTAAAGCAAACAAGTAGTACTAGCGCTTGTTTGTTTGTCAATTTAGTTAATTAAGATAAAGCAAATATATAAATTGATACTATGTTTCGAATATTTCTAGAATTATTAATAATTCGAACTTTTCGATTATATATTATAAAAGAGACTTTTATTATTTAATTGTTAAAAAAGTTCGATATTCTTTGTTAATCTTTTGTTGTATTGCGCTTTTTTATTTAAATAAATACAATATATAAGCAAAAAGTCCAAAAAACAAATATAGTAAATAGAAACAATTTAAATAATTCTACTCCAAACAAATATCTAAACTAGAGAAAACTTTTAAAATTATTGATTATCGAAAACTTTTAAAAGAAGCTTAACGAAAAATACAATTCTTCTTTAACATTTAAGTTCTTAAGTATTAAGCGTAGCTCTTAATTTACTAAGAAGCATATTTAGAAGCTAATTATACAATTTAAACTCTTTTTGCAAAAACAAAAATTCTTACAGTATAGCCAGAGTAGTAAAAAATTCAACCCTTGTACAACCGTAGTACAACTGTCGAGAAACCGTCGAAAATCTGACCAAAGACCGTTGGAAAACCGTTTTTCAACCGATTAACAACTGAAAAATTTCTAAATTTCGATTGTTCAATTGTTGGATACCTCAACAACTATTAATCGCAGTTAAATTGTAGATAGGTTGAATTGTAGTTGTCCAACAATTGATTAAAAATTTTATCAAATCGAAAAAAAAATTATAATTAATTAGACTCCCTAAGTACTAGACTAGTAGAGAGATATATAAGGGGGGTATAGATGAGGGGGTCACTTACTCGTATATATTTTTTGCAAACTACGTAATTTTACTATTTATAACTCAATAGCGTTAATAGTGATCGAAATAGAGACTTTCCGAAATAAATTTAAACTTTAAATTTAAGTTTAAACTCTAAACTGTTAATAGAGTCAATAGAAAAACGTCTTAACGAGTTTACGCATTAACGAATCAACGATTTACACACTTTACTACTCGACACTCTAGTAGCCGAAATCTCAATCGGGCTAGCTTCGGAACTTAGATATTTTTTCGAATGGTTTTTTATCAAAATTAGTATCTATAAGCATCTATAGGTTGAACAACCGTTGTTCAATCGTTGTTCAACTATTGAAAAATCAACTTTCCAGTCTTAAATCGTTGTTCAACCGTTGTTCAACTATAGAAAATCTAAATTTATAACTTCAAATCGTTGAATAATCGTTGAACAACTATAAAATATCTAGATTTCTGTTGTTCAACCGATGTACAACTATTGTACAATTGTTGTTTTTATTAGTAGGAAGTCCTAGACGTAATTACAATATTTTTCAATTGTAAGATTGCGTTAATCTAAAGCTTTTTTAAAATAAACAAAATTAGATTAAAAGTTACATCTAACTAGAAAATTCGCATTATAAAATATAAAGTATAGTAAGCTTTAAATTTTCTAATTTCTTGTATATTATATTTTATTGTAATCAAAATATTAGAGAAGTGTTTATACACAAATTTGCTAAAATATTGTTATAACCTATATCGAAATTCTTAGTTTCTTATAAATAAAAAGAAGAAAAACAAATAATGTATAATTGATGTTATCATAAATATAAACAATATAATTGTTTAAAATACTAATATATCTTTTAATATTAAAGAGTTCTCAAAAGAATTTGTCGAAATAATAATTATATTGTTAATCAATTTTTTTATAAAATACAATTGAATAAATCTTGCGTTGAAGAGTTGTAATCTTATTGCTTTTATAACTTCTTTTAAACTACTTAAAATGACTTGTCTATTATAAAATACTACTAACTTAGTTGCTTAATTTGTAAGAATTGTAATACGCATTCTTAAGGATTTTTTTAACAAGTATTACTTATTTGTAAACAACATAAATGTAAAGAAATTTAAGTCGAATTATAGCAACAAAAAGATAATTCTAAAGATTAGATTGTTTGTTTTGAAGCAAATTTAATAATTATATTTAATACTAATCAATATAAAGCTATTTAAATGCATAATATTAGACGAAAAATCTTAATTTTACAAATCAAATATTAAAATTGCCAATTTTGTATATAATTTCAATAAATAATTTCTTAAACAATATTAAGATTATTAAGAGTGTTAAGTAATTGTTGTATAAAAATGTTTCTAAATCTAGAGTCTTTATAGAAGTATACATCTATTATTAAATTTAAGTATATTTTTTATTTAAGATCTTTTTAAGAATACAAGTTGCAATTGCTTATAAATAGTTAATAAGATATCTATTCTAACTATTGTGTTACTAAGTTATTGTTCGATATTGTTAATTAAGATCTATTTATTGTACTTCTATTGCATTGCTTTAAAGAGAAAGCGTTCTTTAATACAAATAGTAATTAAATTTAAAAATACTCTATATAAAGTAACAAACTCTTTGTTTTTGTCTTTTCAAGAGTGTCGAAGCTATTATAAATCTCTTAAGATAAACTTTGTTAAAAAATATACAAATCTTAATAATTTTGCTATATTTTACTTGTTTTTGTTATCAATTATTAAGCTTTCTAGATCGATATAAATTTTACAAACAACTTATACAATTAATTGCTTAAATAAGTAGTTAATTAAAGTTATATTTAAAATAAGCAACTTAAATATTGTAGCAAATCTAATATAACAAATAACTTCGTTCGAATCTCTCGAAATTGCTATAATTTATTACAAAATTACAAATAATATTGTTGAATCTACTATCGTCTAAGACGCTTGTTAGTAGCTTAGAAAGAAAATAGAGCAAAATAAAATATTATTAATAGCGTTGCTAATTGTTCCACGCAAACAATAGATTGTAAATATCTTCAAAAAGCTCAACTTTTTGTCGAGACGCTTTATTTAAATATAATAGATTTAATAAAGTAAGCTTTTGTTTGCAAAGATATAAACTTTATTTTCGAATTTCTTGAAAGAACGTTAGATTAAAGTTGAGAGCTTCTTCTTTTTTACAAAATTAACATATACTTATTGTTAATAAAATTTTAATTAAAGAGAAAATTCGAAGATATTAAATCTCGAATTGCAAAGACGTTATTGTAAAAGACAAATACAATAAAGTAAGATACAATATAGAATGCTAGATTATTGTTCAAATTAAAGATATATAATTTACTAATACAAAATTTAGTAATTAACGTCAAATATAACATCTTAAAGAAACTTACAATTTTTCTTGTTTAATCTTTGATCTTGATCAATGTTATTTAAAGTATTATAGTAGAGAGTTTACTAATAAGATTGCGCAACAAAAATAAATCTAAATTACAATATTTTATTGTTAAAAGAACTAAAGATCTAAAATCTATAAAAGTAATTGTTAAAAGTATAAATATTAATTGCATGTATTGCAACTCTACAACAAATATATTTGTATTACTAAACTAATAATATTGAAGAAGCTCGAGAAAATTCTAAGCGTTTAAAATAGATTTAATTTCTTTAAGATTATTAAGTTAATACTTTCGAATTAAATTAATTTTAATAAATTGCAAGCTAATTAGCAATAGCAACAAAGAATTGTAGCGACAAGATTAACTACAAAGATATTCTTAAACATTTTGAATTTTATATGTGTATTTGTTCAAATAATATATACTTAACTTAATGAACGTTAATAGATTAAGATCGAACTATTTTTTTTGATTTTGTACTTTTTTAATATTTACAATAGAAAGTTCTATATACAAGTCGAATTGCAATTGCATATTTTTGTATGAAAATTAAAAGATGAGCAACAAGAATAACAATATTTGCTTAAGTAGAATTTTAATAAGTTCTTTTGTCAATTCTATCTAGATATTACTTACTTTTTTTACAATTTAATTATTTAATTAATATAATATTGCGTTGTATTTATATAAAAATTAACTCAACGCAATACTTTTTTTGCGTCTTCGAAATACTACTATAGAAAGTTGAATTAATTAAAAGTATCTTACGATACTTCTTTTAAATAACAAGGTTTGCAACAAATTATTTCTAGTAAACAAATACAAATAAGAGAAGACTATTAATACAAAAATAAAGCAATATAGCAAAAAGTTGAAGATATTTGAATCTATGTTTTAAACAAAGAATACTAGATTTCTATAATTAAAAACAATAGATAACAAGCGATCTTCTATTTAATCTCAATTATCTTAGATAACAATCTCGTCAATTAGTTAACTATTTATCTTAAGATAATCGAATTGATTGTAATAACAAACATAAACAAGAGTAGATTACTCGATTGCTACAAAAAGAGTATAAAAGAGATAAAATGTCGAAGCAATTCAAATTTAGAGCAATGCAAGAGAAGCAAAAAGCGATAACAAACAACGTCGCAAACAAAGACTCTTTTTATTCAAACAAACTTTTAAGAAATAGATTAAGCTCTAAAAATATATTAATTTGAATATTAGATCTACTAATTTGCTTAATATTGTTATTAAAGAACAAGTTAAAGAAGATATTAACAACAAGAAATATACAAATGTGCTTTAAAACATTGTTAATAGAAATTTATATTACAATATTAAAGAAATCGATCTAGTTAAAAAGACTTATTAAAAGATTGTTAAAATATATAAGTCTAAAAAATTAAATGTATTAATAAAAACCTTTGTTAAAATTAAATATCTTAAAATTGTTAATTGTTAAAATATCAATAAATACAAAATTAAATTTTGTAATATTATTAATAAACTATCTATCTATTTAAATAATATAGTTATAGATAAGAATTAATTTATCTTTAAATATCTAGTTAATCTTAACAATACTATTTGTTTTTTATTAACTAATAGATATCTAAATATAAATTTTTTAACAAAAATAGAACTCGAAAGCAAAAGTTGTCTACTATTATTTACAATTACAAGATTTAATATATTAATTTAATAAATATTTTAGCTATTAGTAATATCTTTGTCTTTATAACAATTACTAGACTAGTTGTTACTACAAAAGATATTTTTGTTGTTGTTAACAATTCTAGCTCTTTATATATCAAACAAAAGAAATACACAAGTTGCGACAAAATAAATTATTAAAAATCAAATCACTAAAATTTATATCTAGAATTGCGTTTTACTTTAAAGAGCAATAGCTTTAATAACAATTAAAACAATAACAAAAATAAGCATTGACAAATTTTAGTATAGAGATAACAAACATATTCGTATTTGCGTTAACAATAAAAATAAATATATATATAGAATTTTTAAAGTCTAACGCAAAAAGCGCAAAATATAAACAAAATTTATTGTTGTTGTCTTTTTCAAAATAAACAATTGCGTTAAATATCTTAATTAGACTTTAATACAAAAAATTAGTATCATAATAAAAGATATTGACTTGACTATTAATTTTTAGTCGAAGATAATTTAAACAATTAATTTATATTGTAATATTGTTTCTATTGTCGAATATTCTGTTATTTTTTTCGAGACAAATATTAAGTATCTCTATAACTATAGCTATATCTAACGTATAGATTAGCAAAGGAAAATATCAAAAATTTAATTAAGTATTAATTGACAAAAGTTTCAAAATTGCATTAAACTCTTAATAATAACAAACTATAAAAAAAAGTATATCTATTGTATAATAGATAAGAAAGACAAGATTTAGTATGTAGTAGAGATCTATCAACTAGACAACAAGCAAATACTATTTTGTTTAAATATTAATTATAACAAAGTCAATTGTTAAAACAACAATATTTGTTTATCTTTATTTTTCTTTAGATAGTCGAATATTGTTAATGCTATTAACAAAAAAATTAATTCTATAAAAGCTAATTTGAATCTTGCAATAATATTACAAAAGCAACAAAAAGTCGTTTTGTTTTCGAATCAAATTAAGAATTCTAATAATAAGCTAGATATTTTGTTTATTTAATCTATAATTCTATCTTCTTTAGACTCTAAAGATACTACTTTCTTTAGATTATTCTTTAATTTTAAAAATAGTAGGTTTTTTAATTCTATCAACTTCGAGAAGTCTTCTAAAATTACTAAATTACTGAATATATTTTTAAATTTAATATTATTTTAAAATCTAAATTTAGCGCTATAAAGATATTCGAAGCTTTAATTTTATTAAAATAAATTTGTAGATTTTTTTGTTTTGTTATTTAAAATTATATTATTAGAGCTATATAAATCTAAAATTTACGTTAAAAATACAGCAAATATTTATTACAAAATAGACTAACAACTAGCTAAACAAAACAAAAGTAAATTATTTAAAAAAACGATATCTATATTGTTTGCTTAGTATCTAACGAATATTACGTACTTTATAATAGATAAATCTACAAAATTAAGTGTAAAGTTAACAACAAGATTTTTTGCTATAAAGTTTATTAAATTGTTAGAAACTTTAAACAATACAAAAATTAAAACTATATTAAAATCTTTGTTGTTGTAACTAAATTTATAAGTTATAAGACTATCTTTGTTTTTGTTGTTGTTAATAGCTAGAATCTAAAGTAAATAAATATTGTTATTGTTTTTCTCTACAAAAAAATTTACGAAAAAACCTATATTAAACTATTTTATAACTTTAAGCAAAGCAAAAAAATTTGTTAATTTAGAAAAGCTCTTTATAGATTGAAACAATTGTTTCGAATATAATATATTACTCTTGCAACATTTCTAAAAGACTATTACTTTTGTTTATTAAATTTCGATTTAAATATCTTTATTGATAATTTTTACTATTATTGCTATCTATATAGATAATCTCTTAATTGTTAATATTAACTAAAAAATTATAAACATTGTTAAAAGAACTCTTGCTAATTAATTCAAAATAATTAGTTTAGATTTTGTTTAATAGGATTTAAAAATTAAAATTAAGCGCAATTTTGCAATTCGAACTCTCTCTCTATTTAAGTTAAAAAGTATATTTGAAAAAGATACTAAAAAATTACAAAATTACAAAATATAAAATAAAGATTAGTTACTATTTTTATAAATATATTTAAAATATATATTGTCAATTTAAACTATATTGCAAATCTAGATTATTATTATATTTATTAACTGATTGTTAATTTTCTTATATACGCAATACTAGATATTCGATCAAATATTGTTTTTGTTCTCTCAATAATAAGCAAATATACTTTTAATTTTATTGACGCTTATTAGAAGATTTTTAAACAAATATTTTGTTATTTATAGAATATTCTTAATTTTTGTTTTATTTTTTGTAAAAGCATTTGATCTTTATTAGACTACATTAACGTTAACTAAGACAAAAATTAAGATACTTATTATTCTATCTTTAAATATATCTTTAATCTAGAAAGTATTGTTATTAGTTAATTATTTAAATATTAATTAATTGTTGCTCTTTTTATTTGCAAAGTCGATTATATTAATTTAATATAAATTGTTAAAAAGACTATTTAACTTTAAGTGCTATTAAAACAATTGCAATTGTTCTATTTATCTTTATTGTTGTTGTCTATGTCTAGAATTCTTGTTGCTGTTAGAATTTTCTCTTTGATAGTCTTTGCGTTGTATCTAGTTGTTATTATTATATATTACAACATTTAGAAGACAATAGTGTTTGCTAAGAATCTTGCGCAATATATTCGAATAAAATATATTAATATTTAAACTTAATTTGTTCGCGAAAAGATTACAAATAGCTAAATTAAGCTAAAATATATGTTTATTAAAAAAAATAGTTAACAAACTAATTAAAGCTCTTTTTTGTAATGCATTCAAAGCGTTTCGACGAGCTTTTAAATTAACTTGATAATTAAATTATTTGTAATTTTAAATATAGATATCAAACTTAGTTATTTGAACAACTTGCGACTAAATAGTTGCTATATTTATTATTGTTAATTTTTGTATTGTTTATTCAAATTTGCATATATTGTTCTCTTTATTCTACTAATATAGTTATTAAATATTATTGACAATATTTGCATAATTCTTGATATAGATTTTATCTTCTATATGTTCTTCGAGTTTAACTTGATTACAAAATTGTAAACATACGTACGTCTATATATAAATTGTTGACAAAAAACTTTTATATACTTTTTTTACTTTTGCTAGAGAGATGCTTGAGACTTAGAAATTTTGAAAATCGATTTCGAACTTAATAAAATTATAGAATAAAATTTATGTAAAAACTAATTTTTGAACTTCAAGTAGATCAAATAAAGGTGTCGAAATACTATAATCGATCTAGTCTAGTGCCAAATAGTATTGCTATTTGGCTCAATACTATTTGGCCCAATATTACGTAATCAAGCTAGATAGCATCAATTAATATATATAGTCGAGCAAGTTCTTCAGCTCTTACGGAGAAACTAAACGTTCTACTATCTACTCGGCCCAATATCACGTAATTGGGCCGAGTAGCACCGACTAATATATATAGTCGGGCAAGTTCCCCAGCTCTTACAGAGAACCTAAGTGTTCTACTATCTATTATTTTTACAAATATAACAAAAACAATAACTATAGAATCTATAAATATAATTTTAGAAAATCAAATATTTAAAAAAGCAAAATTTGATCTAAAGAAGTCTAATTTAGTTGTTGAAAAGCAGAAAGTGCAACAATTATTTGTTAAATACGTAACCAATAATTAGAAACAAACAAATCTAAACAAAGAAATTAGCAAGACAAAAAAGAAAATCGAAAAATTAATTACTATAGCAAAGATTATTAAACAAAGAAATTCTCTGGAATAGACTATAGATTACGTAACAAACGCATTTAAATATTATTATATCGATTTAGTACAACAATATATCAATTGTTTAAAGAAATTATTTAAATTAAAACTAAATCGAATAATAATAGATTGTTTAGACAACTTAAATAAGACAAAAATGCAAAAGTATTAAAAATAAACAATTGTGTCAAACGTCTTGATTAAACTTTTATACAAAAAACTAATATTATAATAAAAGCTATTAACTTAATTATTAATCTTTAATCGAAGATAATTTAAATAGTTAATTTGTATTGCAATATTGTTTTTGTTGTTAAATATTTTATTACTTCTTTCGAAACAAGTATTAAATATCTCTATAATTTATAGAGATATTTGACGTATAGATTAGCAAGAAAAAATATTAAAAACTTAATTAAGTACTAGTTAACAAAAGTTTTAGAATTTTATTAAATTTTTAATGCTAGTAAACTATAAAAGAGAGCATATCTATTGTATAATAAATAATAAAGACAAGATTTAATATATATCGAAGATTTATTAGTTAGATAACAAACAAGTATTACTTTGTTTAAATATTAATTATAACAAAACTAGTTGTTAAAACAACAATATTTGTTGATTTTTATCTCTTTTCAAACAATTAAATTTTGTTAATGTTATTAACAAATTTCTAAACTCTATAAAAGCTAATCTAGATCTCGCAATAATATTATAAAAGTAGCAAAAAGTTGTTTTGCTATTAAACTAGATCGAAAACTCTAATAATAAGCTAGAAACTCTATTTATTTTATTTACAACTTTTTCTTTTTTAGACTTTAAGAACACTACTTTTTGCAAGTTGTTTTTAAGCTTTAAAGACACTACTCTCTTCAATTCGATTAATTTTGATAAATTTTTTAAAGTTACTAAATTATTAGATATATTTCAAGATTTAATATTGTTTCAAAATCTAGATTTAACGCTATAAAGATATTTAAAAATTTAATTGTATTAAAATAAAGTTGCAAATTCTTTTACTTTGTTATTTGAAATTATATTATTAAAGCTATATAAGTCTAGGATTTATACTAAAGCTATAACAAATATTTATTACAAAATGAATATAATTTAAAAAAACAATATCTATATTGTTTGCTTAGTATTTAACAAACGTTATATACTTTGTAATAAATAAGTTTATAAAATTAAATATAAAGTTAATAACAAAGTTCTTTGCTATAAAGTTTGTTAAATTGTTAAAGACTTTAAACAACACAAAGGTTTAAACTATTTTAAAATCTTTGTTGTTATAATTAAGTCTATAAGTTATAAAGCTATCTTTGTCTTTGTTGTCGCCAATAATTAAAATCTAGAGTAAATAAACGTTCTTATTGTCTTTCTTTATAAGAATATTAACAAAGAAACCTATTTTAAGTTGCTTTACAACTTTAAATAGAACAAAAAGATTTGTTAATTTAAAAAAGTTCTTTATAAGTTTAAGCAATCGTCTCAAATAATATATTGTTCTTGCAACATTTCTAAAAAAGTATTATTTTTGTTTATTAAATCTTAACTTAAGTATTCTTATTGATAACTTTATTATTATTGCTATCTATATAAACAATTTCTTAATTCTTAATATGAAGCAAAAATTTATTAACGTTGCTAAGAGAGCTCTTGTCAATTAATTCAAAATAATTAACTTAGATCTTGTTCAATAATATCGAAATATCGAAATTGAGCGCAATCTTGCAATTTAAACTCTTTATTTAAGTTAAAAAGCATATTAAAAAAATATTAAAAAACTACAAGATATAGAATTATAAACTAGTTATCATCTTTATAGATATATTCAAAATATATATTGTTAATCTAAATTATATTGCAAATCTAGATTATTGTTATATTTATTAATCGATTATTAATTTTCTTATATACGCAATGCTAGATACTTATTTAAATATTATTTTTGTTATATTAATAGATAGCAAATATACTTTTACTTTTATCAATACTTACTAAAAGATTGTTAAACAAATATGTTGTTATTTTCGAGATACAGATAATTTTTGTCTTACTTTTTGTAAGAGTATTTGTTTTTTGTAAAGCTATATTAACGTCAATTAAGACAAAAATTAAGACACTTGTTGTTCTATCTTTAAATATATTTTTGATCTAGAAAGTGTCGTTATTAATTAATTATTAAAACGTTAGTTAACTATAACTCTTTCTATTTGCAAAGCTAAATATATTAATTAAATACAAGTTGTGAAGAAGATTATTTAGCTTTAAACGCTATTAAAGCAATTGCAATTGTCTTGTTTATTTTTGTTGTTTACATCTAGAACTCTTATTGTTGGCGAAACCTTTTTTTTAATATTCTCTATATTATGTTTAGTTGTTATTGTTATATATTGCAACAGCTAGAGAGCAATAGGGTTTGCTAAAAATCTTGCACAATATATTCGAACAGATTATATAGATATTTAGACTTAATTTGTTTGCAGAAAGAATGCAAATAGTCAAATTAAGCTAAATTTTTTTTAAATTAAAAAACAAATAATTAACAAGTTAATTAAAGCTTTTCTTTATATTGCATCTAAAACATTTTAGCAAACTCTTAAATTAATTTGATAACTAAATTACTTGTAATTTTAAATATAAATACTAGACTTAGTTACTTGAATAATTTGCAATTCGATAATTGCTATATTTATTGTAATTAATCTTTGTATTGTTTATTTCTATTTGCATTTTTTTTGTTTTACTAATATAGTTATTGAATACTATTGACAAACTCTCTAGAATTATCAATATAAATATTGTCTTCTATATATTCTTCGAATAGTACTTGATTTCGAAATTGAAAATATATATATATTTGCACATAAATTGTTAACAAAAGACTTTTATGCAACTTTTTTATTTTTGCTAAAAAAATGTTCGAGACTTTAAAATTTTCAGAAAAATTTCGAATTTGATAAAATTATAAAACTTAATAAAATTATAGAATATAATTTATGTAGAAGCTAACTTCTAGATTTCAATCAAGTAGAAATATCGAAATGTTGTAATTGATCTAGCTTAGTATCAAGTACTACTCGACTCAATACTACTTAACTCGATATTATATAATTGTGTCAAGTAGTATCGATTAATATATATAGTTAGGCAAATCCTCTAGCTCTTATATAGAAACTAAGCGTTCTACTATCTATTATTTTGACAGATATATATTACTCTTAATAGAATAATTGAGTTGTAAACTTATTATGCTCTTCTATATTAATAAGTTGATTAAAAGAAAACAAAGAAGACTTAGTAAATATTTTAAATGTTTTTACATAATATAGCATAAATACTACTAGAGATTCTATTACAGATTTAGTTTTTGTATTAACAAATTTGGCTAGCAAAATTACAAGTTAGTTTATTAACGAAAAAGCAAATATCGAATCAAATTATAAGATTACTAGATATAAAATAGTTACACATAAACAACAAATAACAGAAAATTTAATTACTATGCTATACGATATTGTTAAAACAAACTACAAAGAATTTAGTATATATTTAAGTATAAATAAGACCAAATAGTTAACAAAAATTAAACAATAGAATTTAAAGTTAAATACAAAGCTTTTTTGCAAGCTAGATATTCAAAATTATTTATAATCTCTATAGATACAAATATTGGAAACAACTAGAAACCTTAGAAATAGCTAAATACTAAAGTAAAAGAAGTGAAAAATGCTATTTTTACATTATCTTCTAAGAAAGTATCTAAACTAGATTGTATAATATTTCTAATATTGTAGAAAGTCTATAAAATAGTTTCGAAACTATTTAATATAGTATTTATAACAATTATAGATACTAGATATTATCTTAAATGCTAACAAAAAGAAAGAAACGTAATTTTGTGTAAATCTAGCAAAGATAGAATATATCGATATTTTAGTTTTTTACTTAATTTAATGCAAGTTTTCTAAAGCACTTTGAGCTTTTTAAGGTTTCTAAACTCTCTAAGAATGTCTAGAATTAGAGTTGAGTTACGTAGTAAAATACATCGATCTAAATATGCTAAAATCGTATTTTTAGATTTTTTTTTTCAAACTTCAATAAATCAAAAAACAATCTTAATCGAGCTTAAATTCAAAAGTTTTAATATTTGCAATCTACTATATACGTTCGATAGTTGAATAACTATATTAACGTCAACGTTAAGACTATATAAATTGCAAATTTGTACAATTTAGACAATATTTATTTGAAAAACAAGTCTTAATAATTTAGATATTCTATATATAAGTTAAGAAATACAATAGTATCTTTTAATAGACAAGTTTAATAGTATTAGATAGAATAAAAGAAACTCTAATTATCTCTTAAATATTTAATATTTTGTTAAGAGACGCTTGCAAAAGTTTGTTTAGTCTTTCGTCAAACGTTGCTCTTAAAGCGCTCAATTGTGCTTAGATTGTGTTCGAAAAATCATAGATACCAATATTAGAGTATAATAACTCTTAAGTGCTTAGTCTTGCTAGCTTGCTTAGAGTAGCTTAGAGCTTAAAAAAAACGTCGATACAATATCTAAAAAGTATAGAATTGTTACGCTTCTTATAACAAAGATATTTTAGATTACAAGCAAATAGAAATTAGAAATTAGAAATTAATTATAGATACTATCTTAAATCTAGTATATAACGCATAAATAATTAAAAATAGGAAAATTTCTCTATTGTACTTGCTTATATATATTAAAGAGACTTTTAATTATATATCTTTTATACAATTGATTGATATACTTAAGAGACTTAATATATTACGCAATATTATTAATTAAATTACTGATCTTTCGCAAAAGCAAGTAATTAGTCTAGCATTTAATAAAAACAAACAAAACTAGCTATATTAATAACGTAGCAATTTATATCGAAGAACGTAATATTATCAAAAATATTACAATACTTTAATATATAATCGATATAGCTTTTTTATAAGCAAGTAACAATAAGATCAAATTCAATAACGTTAAAATAAACCTTATTTATTTCTTTAAAAAAAAGTTTCTATAAAACTTGTTTTGCTTCTAAATAGAACAACTATTAAATTAAAAGATCAGTAATTTAATTAAATATTTGATTAGATAGAAAACTTGACTTTAAGAGATATATTACTAAAAAGATCAATATAGCAAAGAGAATATTATACTTTCTACTAAGATTACTAAACTTTGAATAAAACTTAATAGCAAACGTTAAAAAACTACTCTATTTAATATGCTTTACTTTAATAAGCAACTACAAAGCAAAAATACAATAGAACAAACAAGCAAATTATATTTACAAATTTTAACAATTGCAGTTTATAGTTTTAAGAAAGATTCTAGAAGCGTTTAGAATATTATCAATTGATATTATAAAAATAAAAGCAAAATAATCTTTAACAAATTTGCGCTTGTAACAAAAATACAGCAAATATACAATTAGACTCGCGATATTAACAAAGAACTATTCAATAAAAATGCATATTTCTAGCTCTTTTATATTGCATTATAGTACAAAAACAAAATTTAACAAAAAAAAAATACTTAAATTGAAATAAAAATAAGTCTATAGAGTTCAATTAAAATAAAAAAACCTTGCAAAAAAAAGTCGAAAATATTCTACACAAATGTATAGAGTGCTAAACGAGATAAAAGATATAGTAAGTTATATAACTACAATCGACTTATTATATTGGGATTTTCTCTAAATCACAAGAATAAAAAATTTGATCAAAATCTAGCAATATTCGAAAAATAAAAATTAATAGACAAAAACTATCTTAACCTAAAGATTAAACTAATTTAAAACAAAATCTATTGTGTAATATATATCGATAAATCTAGATTACAAATTAGAGCTTTCAAAGAAGAATTCTAGCTACCAAAATGTATTGAAATATAAGTTTACTTTCTACAAAAACTAAATACAACAAACAATTACAATTAATATCTATAGAAGTACGTAATTATATTAAATGCAAAATATATTGTATTTGAATAGATAGTTTTAATTTAAAAACAATTAGCGAAATTAATATCAATGTTCAAACTTTTATCGACAATCAACTAGCATTAAAGAAACTACAAAATATAAAAATTAAGACTTTGCAAAAATTCGAAATTAAATTAGACTTAATTTAATCGAATTAGACAATATAGAATGCAAAACATATATTATATAAATTTCGATTAAAACAAATGTTATTAAAAACAAGAAAGTAGACAAATTGACAAAAAAAGTAGCAAATGTTACAAAATTGATATCTATAGATTCTATAATTACAATTTCGTATCTTGGAAAGCAAATCAACAAGAAAATAGAAAGAAGTTAATTAGCAAGATAATAGAAAACTAACAAAAACAAACATTATATTAAATATATTCTAGAATTGTTGAATATAAAGAAAGCAAAAAAAGAACTTTTAAAAAATATCGATAGACTTATATTTGCGACTTTTATACAAAATAAGTTAGAATATAGATATTTTTATTAATGTTTAATTAAATAAGAAAAAGTAAATAGCTCTAGATATACAAAGATATTTAAACAAACGCAAATAGCGAAATACGTTATATTGGATTGAAAATACTATTGTAACAAATAAAATTTAATAAAAAGAACGCTAGAAGTTAAAATTTTGATTATAAAAGTTCTATTTTCGATTTAAAAAGACATAGCTTATGCTTTGAATAATTTTAAAAAAACTAGAATAGCAATTAAAAAGTAAGTTTTAGAAATAACAAGAGAGCTTAAGAAGAAACAAAAGAATTTGAGAATTTCTCAAAAACTTTTTAATTATGTGCTAGCGAACATTAGAATCAATTAACATATTATATATAACAATAGTAGAAAAACAGATAGAGTTACGTAATTTACTAGCTCAACATATATAGACTATATAGTGCTATAGTCTAAGACTATATGCACTCAACAAAGAAATAAAAAATAATAGAAAATAATTAAGTATATTCTTATCTAATCTATATCGTGTATATATAGAGTATATATCTCGACTATAGAAATTTAGTTAACAACCTCGACTTAAGATTCGAATACAAAAGCATAGTCTAGGCTAGATATATATCGAGCGTATATTACAATTGTAAGAACAAAAGTAGTTGAAAAATGCTAACTCTTATAAGAGATATTTAGTCTATGCTTAGTATATACTGAAGCTTACTATTTACTGAACTATCGGAAGTCTTAACGTTATATTATCAAAGATAGTCGATATGCTTTGAGTCTATGCAAGATATAGACATTACTTAGCTCGGGTAACAAATCCTAACCAAGATAAGCTTGCCCCGGGTAGAAAATCTACATTCGGAATAAATTGTAACCTGGCAATATAGTATAGAAACAGAGATTAACAAGAAAGACATTTAAATTAGAATAAAAATAAATCTATAGAGTCTATAGATGCGAATTTATTAAATAAAATTAAAAGGTCTTGCTAAGAAAGTCGAAAGTATCTTATACGAACATATAGAGTGCTAAATAAAGTAGAAAAAATAGCAAGTTACGTAACTAAAATTGTCTTATTGTAATTTTTATCTTTTATTTTTTATCTGTTCAAGTTTTATATTCGATTCTAATATCTAGACTATAATAGATAGTTCTATGCTATATTTGTCGAGCGCAGTTTACAAACTAACTTAATCTCTATTTATTTCTCTCTTATAGTTACGTTGAGTATATCAATTGCTTCTAATTTTTGCTAAAACAAAGTTTGTTTTAGATAAACGCGACAAAACTTAAATTTACAACTCTTGATTTTGATATCAAGCGACATTAAAACAGATTCTAGAACTAGTATTTAAACTACAATACTACGCGTCCGACTTATTATATTAAGATTTTCTCTAAATTAGAAGAATTAAAGATTTGATCGAAATTTAGCAAAAGTTCGAAAAACTAAAATTAACAAACAAGAATTATCTTACTTTGAAAATTAAATTCATTCAAAACAAGACAAATATTGTAATATATATCGATAAATTTCAATTACAAACTAGAACTTTAAAAGAGAACCTAGTTATTATAGTGCGTTAAAATTGGAATTTATTTTCTACGAAAATAAAATACAACAAATAATTATAATTAGGGTCTAAAAACCTATCTAATTGTATTAAATACAAAACGTATAACAGTTGTATAGATACTTCTAATTTGTCGACAATTAGATAGATATTTAATTAGCATTAAAGAAATTGTAACATATAAAAAATCAAGACTTTGCAGAAATTCGAGATTAGATAAGACTTAATCTAATTGAATTGACAACATAGAATGCAAAATATATATTATATAAGTTTCAATCAAAACAAGTGTTATTAAGAACAAAAAAACAAATAGATTAATAAAAAAGTAGCAAAAGTAATAAAATTGATATCTATAAATTCTATAATTACAATTTCGCATTTAAGAAAACAAACTAACAAAAAAACAAAAAGAATCTAATTAAGAATATAATAAAAAGTTAATAAAAACAAATATTACGTAAAATATATTCTAGAATTATTAAATATTGAGAAAGCAAAAAAAGTATCTTTAAAAAGTATTAACAAGTTTATCTTTATAATATTTATACAAATAAAGCTAAAATACAAATATTTTCGACAATTTTTAATTAAACAAAAAAAGTAGATAAATTTTAATATACAAGTATATATAAAGAAATATAACTATTAAAATATATAATATAAAATCGCAAATACTATTTTTTTTTTAATTTATACTCGATTTAACACCCCTAAGAGTCTATGCAAAATCTATATACTTTTGCGATTTTTAAATCTAATCAATTACGAATAGACGAACAGCACTAGCGCTTATTTGTCTAATTATAATTGGCTAGAATTTGCGATCGCAATTTCGCTCGTAGTACTTTGTTATAACAACATCGCGCCTTCGCCTCTTGTGTCATAATATTTGTAATACAAGAAATTTTTTCAAACGAGAACTCTATAGATCTAAAAGAGATTTAAACATCGTTAACAATATTGTTGTCTAAAACTGTTTTAGTAGATTAGTAGACAAAACTATTTGTATTGTCGCGAAGACAAGTCTTGCTTCGTCTAGTAATTGTCTTGGATTCGTAATATTAATCTTTTATTGCATTTGAATTCTTTTTTGTTGCTATATCGAACATGTTAGAAGAACGTGTTTGACAGTTATGCGTTCTTAATTGCACTCGCACGTAATCGTCGTAATATCAAAAACACAACACTCGCATAAAAATTAATTAAAGTCAATTTTGTTCGTTCTTAGTTAAACAAGAAGTAAATTGTGTAATTTGAGATAATCGAAGTGCAATTGCATATATTTATGCGTAATTTCTAATACAATCTTGCGATATTTTGCGCCATTCTTGTTTTCTAGCTATTTGCGTTGTTACTCTTTTCGAATCTTGTTTTAAATAAGTGCTTTTTTAATAACAAGTTTGCTCGTTATTTGATTAACAAGAGAGAGAAGTTGTTTGTGCGCCTTGTTGACAATCTTGTTCGCAATCTTAATATCTCTTATGTTTTTATATTCTAATATTTAATATAGTTCTAGTATTGTCTTGCGACGTCGAATTACCTCGCATGCGTCTTGTGTGCGCCTTAATCGTATTTAATTCAATATCGATTTTATCTTTCTTATAATCTTAATTAAGACTTGATTGTCTAAGTATATCTTGTAGATTTGTTCTTTCAAATTAGTAATAGTCTCGCAATGCTTCGTCAATTTCTTTGTCGCTCTTGTAGGTCTCTCGAGTCCGTTATAATAAATTAATGTTACGTTAACGCCTTTAAGATGCTTTTCGATGTCTTAATTTGTTTCGATTAAGATTGCGATAATATTCTTGTTGCGTTTGCTCTTGTCAAAATAGATTCGCCAATATAAGTTTGAGCAATTTGCGTTATATTTTCTTTTAACAACTTTCTTACTATAAACAATAATTGTTCTAGAAGACTTTATTTATAGAGTTGCGATATATAGTTGCTATCGCAAAATTGTTGTCAATCTTAATATTGTTCGCATTTATCTTTTTTTAAAGTTGCAAAAATATTATTCTTAGCTTTAATTTTTGTTCTCTTTTTGATATTAAATCGTTGCGTATATATAATATTGTTACATCAATAATCTTTTCGAATTTTTGTGCGTTTATAATAGCTATCGATCTTTGTATTAATTTCTCTAAATAAATGTTAATAAAAAGTACGTTAATATTAACTTTCAAAATTTTCGTAAAAGTTGTCTTGTAAACGTCGATAATACGACAAAGCGTTTATTCTTATATAGATCGCAACTTTGTAATAACTTCTTTTCTCGCATTCTTAATAGTAGACAAGATATATTACGTAACAACGTTATATACTATTACGAGCTTTTCTATCGCAATATATTTGTGTTTCTTGACGTCTATAAACGTGCCAAAAACTAAACTCTCTATTAACAAGACTCTCTTATATTTAATAACTAGCTTTGTCTTTACTTGTCGCAAATAAGCTTTTTATTTAAGTTTTAAGTTAAGTTAAACTTCTAAACTTCTAATATTGAACTTGACAATTATTTTGTGTTTTGTCAATATTATATTGGCGCTTATATTGAATCTTTTTAAAGTGCGTAAAAAGTAAATTAGTTTGTGCTTCTTTTTCGCGAATTTGAAGTTATAAGTGCGTGCTTATTGCTCGCATTTGTTGTATATTTAAGTTAGCATTTTGCAATTGCATTTAATCAACTCTTTATATATTAGTATGTTGACGTTGTTTACAAAGCTTGTAGCGCTAATTTGCAATCTAATGTTGTCGCATTGTTTCAAGAGATTTGCGTTGTAAAACAAGTATAATATTAAAAATAAAAATAAAATTTGCGATATATCGATATTTGTCTCTCGATTCTTTATTGTATAGTCTTCGATAATCAATATAATGCGTTGTTTCTTTAAAAAAATTCTTACTCAATTAAGTAAACAAGTTGAAACTCTTCTTTTTCTTATATTATAAAGTAGTTTAATATGCAATATATTATTGAATGCATTAAATATATTTAGACTTAGAAGAGAAGCTACTCTTTTCTTTTGATTACTTTATATTGTGTGCATTTTTGGAATAATTAATTGTAGCATTGTATCGATTAAGCGTTGTCTTCTAATCTCTATTTGTGTATCGAATAGAGTGCTATGTGCTTTTACAACGTAGCGAAGACGCTTCAATATTATTAACTTTAGTATTTTATTTAATGTATTGAGCAATATTACAGATCTAAAAGACGACAACTTTAATTTTTTTTCAATTTTCGCAATATTACTGTAATTGTCTTTTTAAAATAAAACAATTGCATTTCTTTCTTAATACATTTATTAAACAAGAATTTCACTTGCTTTAAGACGACGGAAACTAGCTATCTTAACGTTCAATTAATTATTTCGTTAATTTTAAATGCCTTGTTTAAAGTTGCTTTATGTGCTACTTTAATTATTTTGCGCTTCGACATAATTTTGTCGTTCTCTATTAAAAATGAATAAAAGAATCTCTCTATATTGTCGATCAAAATCGTAAATAAAGAAGAAAAGTAAACTTAAAATATTGCTTCGATTTTGTCTTTTGCAATTGTCGCTATCTTAATGCATGTTCTCAATAGTAGAATTGTAAATTTAATAAGTGTATTTGTTATTGCATTTCTAATTTATTTTGCTATTTCGAACAAACTCTTTGTAGTGCTCTTCGAAGTCTACATCTAATTGCAAAATTCGTTTCTTTTATATTTCTTAAAAATCTTGTCTTTCTTATTGTATATGCGAACGTACGTCTTTTAATTACAAGAAGTGCAATATTGACGTTATAATCTTTTGATTTTCTTGATTACGTTAGTATATTTTTGCGTTTATTTAAATTTAACTCTTTTGTGCGATCTCGCTTACAAGATAAAGTTTTCGATAATCTTCTTTAAAGAATTTAATAACGCAATTGTATATTTGTTGATGCTCTCTTGTTCTATTGTAGCGTCTAGTAATAATTCGAGTAATAGTCTTTTTAAAACATTGTTAAATTTCTTTGTATTTATAATTTTTCAATTTTGTTTAAAACAACGTATAAACTTTGTTTGCGTTCTAAAATTTAGCATTGTTTTAATCGACAAATGATTTGACAAGCTTTTTATTTTCTTGTCTATATCGCAATATATTAATCGATTTGTTATTTCTCTTGTAACAAACAACAAATCGCTTGTAATTCGTGTCTCTTAATAATCTCTTATTATAGTATTGCGTAAAAGCGTTAATATAATATTAATAAAGCGCATTATATTTAGCAAATCGTCGAACAATAAATATAGTCTAAAATATAAGAGACTTGTTTATAAGAAATAATGCAAATTAAAGTCCCTTATTATAATGCTCTCGCTTTGCATACGTAATACTTGCTCTATTGCGTCAAGACTATCTTTGTTAATTATATTGTTATAGTTATCGAGAAATAAATTGTAAACGTTATAAATGTTAACAAGATTTTGTTTAATAATATTGTTCTTAAAGCGTAGTTGCATTATTATTGTTTTTACGTTCTCGAAATATTATATGCTATATTAGCTATTGTCGTCGATGCGTTTATTAATATAAAAATATATATATTTGTTATTATTTACAAACGTAAAGCTTGCGCGTTTCGAGTTATATACTTTTGTCTTAACATAATATTGTTACAACTCTTGTATTACTAGTATATTGTTTTTTTTTCTTGAAGCAACGCTATTATTATTTTGTTTCTTAATTTATAAACATTGCATTGTAATATTCGAAGCTTATTTCGTATCTTTGTTACAATTTCTTTTTTTTATTTGTCTTTGTATGTATTAAATTCTTTATCTCTTGCGTAAAGAGCATACTTCGTAGCAACAACAACGCTACTTTGTTATTAACTTGCTCTAGTAGAATAAACTAACTTTTTATTAACTTGTCGAAACGCTTTTTCTTAATTAATTGTTAAATAACGTTCTCTTTTGTTATTATAGAGATGCTTTGTATGCAACTTGTTTGTGTCGAACAATTTGCTATTGCTTTTGTTGTCTTTTGCTTTGTTTTCTTGTTCGTAATCTAAATAAACAAGATTGCACTTCTTAATATTATTAAAATTAAAATTGTTGCTCTATTTACTTCGATTGTCTTAACAACATAATATAGAAGTTTTATTTTTGTCGTCTTCTTAATTTTTATTTTCTCTCTTTGTTTTCTAGAGCATTTAGGATTAAATATCTTGTAAGCTTTCTTGTAGACGTTATATCTTTACTTAAAGACATTCTCTTAATAAAAGCACTAATTAAAGCGATAATTTTGCGCGCAATATACGTATCGCTATTTATTCTTGCATTTATATATAAAATGTTTATATTTTTAATGTTTTATATATTGTTTTGTTTTGCATTCTTTGTTATGATATTTCGCAATCTTTATATTCGACTCGTAAATTATACTTAATTGTATTAGTCTATTTGTTGTTTTTACGCAATCTATTTATATTACAATTGAGACGTATTTTTTTTGTTGCTTTCTCTTGTAAGCTAGATTATCTCTTTAATTTTTAGATTCTAATATATTATCTTGCATAATTTTATTATTATTTTTGCTTTCTTTTTCTTTATATTCTTTGATATACTTTTGATTCTAATATTATGTACTATTACTCTTGTGCGCTTTTGACATATAATTGTCGTCGTTAATATCTCTTTAATCAAAAAATTGTTCGATTTTAATATTGTTTTGTTACTCTCGTTGCTTACTCGAAAGACTATTTTTTTAAAGTGTCTTATTTCTTGTATATTCTTTTGCGTTATGAGTGTTTTAGCAATGTTAAAATCGCGCGTTAATATTATTATTTTTGCAACATTTATCTTGTAAACTCTTTTTATCTTTTGTTTCTCTTTAATTCACGCTATTAACTTTATCTTCTTAATTGATTGTCGCATTAAAAGTGTCTATTTGACGCTCTCCCAATTATCTATTTGCTTCGTCAATAATAAGTCTTTTGTTATCGTTGTCTATATGCTTGTTAATTGCATATCTTTTCTTATCGTTTCAACTCTTTCTACTTGATTGATTGTTCTCTTTAGTCTCTTCAATACTAAGATTAAGTCGATTTGCTTGTTTTTTGCAACAATTTCGTTAAGACGTCGCATCAACTTCTCGATTAAAAGATATTATTTTGTTAACGTTGTTTAATTGTTCTAACTATAAACTAGTAAGTTTACTAGAACAGTTTAGTAAGTCTACTAAAAAAAACTAAACAATAAACTATTTTAACTAAAACTTAATAAATTTACTAGAATAAAATTAACAAGTCTACTAGAATAGCAATTTATTATACAATATTGTTATTGTTTTCTATCAATATTTTTATTTATAAATATTGAAGATTTGCAACATTTCTAACAATATTTATTTTTAATATTAAAATTTTGTATTACAAATTAGAAACAATATAAAAAGAACAAATATTTAATATCTAACTTACATTAAATATATTTAAAATTCGTATTTTATCTTTTTTTACAAACTTTTTTATTATTAGTATTTTTTGTATCTAATTTTATTTGCAAATATAGCTTACAAGCAATAAGTTTCTAAACCTAGAATCAAATTTGCTTTTAGTAAAGAATATAACAAATCTAGAAAATTCTTTATTAATCAAAATTTAGATTCTATTAGAATCTCTTGTTACAATTATTTTTTAAAAACTGTATCAATAATTTAAAATAAGTCGAAAACTAATTTTAAATTTAATAAAGTTTTCGAACAAAATAAGAATATTTACTTAAAATCTCTATTGCTATAGAACGCTCTATTATTATAAAATATTTCAATTATTTTTAAAGTCTATTTAATATTTTTGCAACAAAAAGAAAGATTCGAAAGATAGCTTTTTTTGTTAAATTATTGTTTAACAATATTCTTTCTTTAGTTAAACTATTATTTTTAAACTTTTTGTATTTGTTAACAATTAACATTGTTTTACATCTTTTATTAACTATTAATTTTATTACTATTAATATATATAAGAAGAAGAAGCGTATAACAATTTAATCTCTAGAAAAGGCTAGAGTAATCCTCGGATCACTTTTGCCATCCTCTTAGCCCTAGAAGTTGGGCGCTAATTCTAAAACCTTAAAAACCTTTAAATCTTAAAAAATTGATAATTTGTGTAATATATAAGTAAAATACAACGCTAGTAGCTTATTCTGTAGAGAAAAGCTAGTAGTTTTATATACAATTCAAATTATCTTATTTGATTCGCTCGTTCTATAGTTATTAGCGTACTAAGGTCTCGAATCGAGCTTATATCTCTATTCGATTCGTCGAATTAGATTAAAAAAAAGTGTTCAATTTAATCCGAAGATTACTCTAGAAAAGACAAAAACAAGTTCGGTTATTGTTAAATATTAATAGACAAGCTTGATAATATTAATCTTAATTAATTAATTATAATCAAATCTCTTCTTGTTTTAATACGCAATTAAACAAACAAACAATTATAATTAATATACAAAAATATCGCAACTATTGTTAAACTTCGAAGCTTTTATTATTAGAGTTTCGAATATATTAGTAGACTTAGAATAAATATTAATAATCTTAAAATATATTTGAATAACTTTGTAACAGGTTAGATCGTCCCCTCTATATATACTACTTCTCGCGAGTGTTTAAAACGCGCAAATATCTCGCAGATGCTTTTGACGCAATTGATTTAGATTCTATTTTATTACAATAGTATTTGCGCTTGTGCTTCGACCCAATACAACGCATCACGTCTAGGTCCCAAGATTAATTTCTTCTATAACTATAAGCTAGGCGATCGTAGACACAAAAGTTTGACGCCATATGTCTTGCGCGAGAGACCTAGTAGTCTAGGTCGCATATTACGTTGTTGCATAAAGCAAGATGTAAGTGTGTCTATTTGACGTAAGCAACATGTCGTGCGCGATCTTTGAATGTAACACGTAAGTGCTAGTTGGACGCAACAAGAGAAATAGCACGTGCCAAGCACTATGTCTTCAAAGTGGCCTCTAAGTGTGCAACACACCAAGAATTTTTGGTAACCCTGGGTCAACCCTAAAATAACCCTGAATCTCGTGACGAGATTCATTTTGGGAGGGAAGATAACTGTAACAGGTTAGATCGTCTCCTCTATATATACTACTTCTCGCGAGTGTTTGAAACGTGCAAACACCTCGCAGATGCTTTTGACGTAGTTGGTTTAGATTTTTTCCTATTATAAACTTAAAATCTAAAATAGATATTTGTAATAAGACAATTTATTAACTTTGACAATAATATAACAATATTAAAATTTAACTAAACAAATGTAGAATTATAATATAACAATTAAAACAAAAGCTTATTAGTTGTTGCAATACAAGAATTGCTAGCAAAATCTCGTATTATATTGTTTACAAAGTTAGCAATAATAGTAAACAAAAGTACTTATACAAGTCTACTCTATAGATTAAAAAATATTCGAGTTATATCTATTAAATCTATAATCTTAAATCAAAGTTATATTCGAAAAGTAACAAGCTTTTTTTAAGTTTTAAAAAATTCCTTAGAAATTTAGATAAGTTAAATTTAAGCAATGAATTATTGTATTAATCTTTAAATTCGATATCATATTGCAATAATTTGCTACTAATAAAATTAAAATCAATTTTACTTGCATTAAATATATAGACAATATTTATAAAAGTATTAAGTATTATATATCTAGTAAGTTTATTAATTTTTATCTAACAATAAATAACTTGCTTTAAGATCTAGAAACTTTATTTGATAATTCTAACAAAGATCAAAGTTTATCGAGAGTTTTAATTAATATATTATTCGCTTTATTTCTATTGTTGCTAGTAGACTTATTATATTTAAATACAATAAAATATTTTGATTTAACAATAATCTTAATTATAGATTTCGAAGTCGATATATTACTTTGATTAACTATAATTTTCTCAACAAATTTACTAATTTGCTTCGAAATATAAACTTTAAAGTTCAACAAATAGAGAAATATTGTTTAAAAACTAAAAATCGAATATTTATCTATTTATAAGTTATTAGTAGCAATAAACGCAATATTTGCAACAATACTACAAAGTTTAATTGTAGCAAAAACTTTGATTTTTGCAATAACAATTTTAATATTCGCAATAATAATTAAAAAAAATTTGAAAAAAAATATAAATATTTAATTTTAGATTTTGAAAAACAAAATTAAACAAATAAAATTTTGTCGAAAATATTTAAATTTTAAATATTGTTTTTATTATATAGACGCTCTATATAAGTACAAGTTAATTAAAATAATAAATAAAACTATTATACAACTTAAGATTTATAATTTAAACAATATCGAATTAACAGTATTTGGAGAAATATAGTTTAATAAATATCTTAAATAACAATATCAATTAAATAGATAATTCTAGCAACTTAAAAAACTAAAGATTTTCGACAAAAGTTGCGATTCGAAACAACAAATAATATTTATACAAAAAACAATAAAAGAGCTCAAGATTTTGTTTAACTTATATAATAGAATTTTGCTTGCTAAGATCGAGCTCAAGTCTAACACTAGAGAAAACAAATTATATAATAAATAGTAGTTAGACTTTTATATTAAGATTTATATTAATCAAATTTATATTCTGTTTAATAAAAACTATATTAAAACAATATTATTTATCGATATAGAAACTTCTAATAGAGTTTTTGTTAATAGAAAGTTTGTTAAACTTTACAAGTTTTCTACAATATTATTGCGTAATTCTATTAAATTAAGTTTTGCTAACAACAAATTTGTCTCTTATATTATTTATGCTACTTAAATTATTGTTAATCTTAGCAAATATATCGATATCTTATAATATTCAATAATAAAATCAAGATAATTTGTAGTTATTTTTAGCATATTTTAACTTTAAATGTACGTTATATATATTGCGTACAATATACAATTAATAGTCTTCGAGTTCAATTATTATATAAAGTATTGCTTGCTAAATTATTAATTATTAGAGGTCTTTAATAATCTATACAAGCAATTAGATTGTTTGTCTTCTAAACTCTTAGATAAAATCGATATTTATAAAATCGATATTGTTGAATTTTTGAAACTTACAATTTAAATAAATTACAAAATTGTTGTTATACTATTCGAGCACTTTGCTATACTAAAACAATTGAAAAAAAATAATAGATATCTAACTTATCTAGCAAACAACTATCTTACTATAGATATTGCTACTATAATATCTAAAAACTATAAGAAGTTCTATAAAAAAAAATCAAAAATCTTCAATTTTAGAGAAACTTAAAAAAAATATATTCGAAATTTAAGTATTAAATTAAATTATTTAACTTACAAGAGACTAGCAAGCTATTGTTAAATAGAAATATTAGTTATAGTATTAATTTTGTGTTAGAAACAACTTTTTTAGTTAAGAAAGTCTATAATATCTTACAAAAAAAAAGAGACAATCAAAGTATATCTAAATAATATAAAGAATAGAAATTAAATTCGCAATAGTATCTTGTAGTATGCAGTTTTTACTTTTATTATTAAGAAATTTAATAAAAAACTATATATTTGCGTCGATTACAAAGTTTTTAAACATTTTTACAATTAAGAATTGTAATATTTTACTATTAATTAAGAAAACTTTGCAACAATTATACAAAATTAAATTCTACAACAAATTCGATATTATTGCAATCTTTAACAAGATTCAAATATATATCGATAACAAATACAAGATAATCTTTATTATTTGTTATAATTTATTCAAATATATTGTTATACTTTTTGAACTATACGATATCTTAGTTACAATTCAAATCGTTTTTCACAAAACTCTAAATTTCTATTTAAACAAGTTTTTTTATTATCTAAATAAACAATATTTTGATATATAGCAATATCGGAAAAAATTATAAAAATTATATAAAATAGATTTTTGTTAAACTAGATAACACAAATCTTTATCTAAATATTATCAAATATATCTTTTTTGTTAAAACAAAGTAAATATCTAAATCTTATTGTTATTATCGAAGAGATTCAAATAAAGTTTTAAAAAATTTAATATATTTTGAAGTAGAAAACTTCCAAATACTTGGGCAAAGTACAAACTTTTTTAGATTCTACTAACTTCTATTGTTAATTTATTTTAACTATTTCGATCTAGTTAAATCTTTGTTAGCGCTAAATAGTTAAAGTAATAAGAGTTTAAATTTTCTATAGCAATTTAATAAATTAAAAAATTAAAAAATTAAAACTCTTAAAAAACAAACTATCAATTAATTAGACTAATTGCGTCGGATTGAATTATCGAGTTCAAATCGAATACTCGATTCGAATCTTAACAATTCGTGTCAATTCGATTCAAAAGTCTTGACAATTTAATTTCTAAAGTTAAAACTAACAATTCGAGTTAAGTTGTAGACTTAAAATCGAAAATCGATTCGAAAAACTAGTATAATCGTCGAGTTGGATTTCAACTCAATCGGGTTGATTCGCCCAATTCTAATCCTAAGGTTAGGCAAATTTCCTAGCTCAACAAGATAGAACGAGCGAAGAATGCACGCCAAGTGTCTAATCTAACTTATTCGATCACGTGACGTCACGTAACGCGCTAATCATATGCGATTGGCGTAAACCTTGCGCTAGCTCAATCGAATTAGCGCATAGATAAAATAAGATAAGATAAGCGAATGCTAACGCAACAAAGTTAGCTCGAATTCTTGACATTGACTCGACGAAACCCAATTCTAAAGTCAAGTTCGCGCCTTGATTTTGGCCCAATTCTACGAGGCCCAAGAGGGTAAGTCGAATTAAGAAAAAAGTGTTCGACTTGACTCAACGATTACACTACGAAAAACTAATTCGAATTGTTAGTATAAAGAAATTCTAAAATAAATAGTAGAAAATTATATTTTATTTTATAATTTTTCGATATAAGATTATCTAGTAATGCATTATAGTAATATATTCGAACTATCTAGATAGCTAGAGTTAAATTATTAACTTAACTTTTCTAGTTAAAGAGTCTAACATTTTGCAAACAAAAATACAAATATAGTATAACAATATTCTTTAATAGTTCGAAAAAGTAACTTAAGAACAAAAAGATAATACAAAATAGTAATGCAAGCAACAACTAGTCTAAGCAAAATTATAGTATTAATTCTATTATTGCTAAATATTATCTATAATTTTATAATAAAATTAGTTTATTTGCTTCGAGACTTTATTAAATCTTAACTAATTATTAACAAGAGACTAGCAAAAACTTGCAAAGAGTTTACTAAAGTCTTGTTAACAACTAACAAAAATATATAATTATTACAATCTTTTTGTCTATAATTTATTTGTCTTTCTAATAAGATAGATTTTATTTCTTTAGATTTTTATTTATAGTTTTTATAATTGCAATCTCTTTGTTTATAATCTCTTAATCTATAATCTTTTTCGCAAACTATTCTATATTTGCTAAAGTAATTAATTCTATATAAGAGAAGAAATTCGAGACTAATAAACTCGATTCTAAAATTCTTGTTTAACAGATATTTAAGTATATTTGTATAACAAGAAGATACAACAAGTTATTGTGACTACAAAAGTTAATAAACAAAAAATCTTAATAATTTTTCGCAAATTTATTAAGTTAAAGCTAAATAATTGCAAAATAATTAACAATTTAACAATAAAAGTTAAATATTAACTTGTTAGAGACAAAATATATATACTTTAAAACAAAAACAATATTCTATATATTAAGACAATCAAATTTTAGTAGAAATTATTAATTGCTAAATATTCGAAACAAACAAAAATATTTAAGAAAATATAAATATATTACTATCAATTTATATTGTATTTAGATATTAAAAAGTATATTAAAATCTACTCTATTTGCAAATATAACAAATTTTATCGCAAATATAAATATAATCTACTTAAATTTTTGTTTATTCTAAATCAATATTAATAGAATATATTTTGCAGCTTTATTATCTTACTTCTACTATATTATTATAAAAAAAATGTTTTAGTATATTTTAATAATAGTCGATAGATTATTTAAGTATAAGAAATTTATATTTATAAACTTTTTAAAAGTAAAAATTATAGTTTAGATTTTTATCGATTTAATTTAACGCAACAAGAATTTTCTAGTCTTAATAATCTCGAATAGAGATACTTAATTTATTGTTTACTTTTAATAATATTTTTGCAAAAAACTAGATATTAAGCTTAAGTTGTTAATTGTAGTTTTTTCAAAAATCAATAGTTGAATCGAGAATCTTAACATTGCTCTTAAGCAATAGCTCTATATATATATATGTATTACAAACAATTAAAATAACTAAATAATTTATCTAGCTATTGCTAAGTTTGTCGCAAATAGCTATATTAGCAAATCTACTAATATATTATTTTTCTTTGCTATTAAAGACTATCTATCGAAATTAAACTAAAACTATTTGAAGTTTTTTTAATAAAAATATTTTAGAAACTTGTTGCAACATAAAAAATACAAACAATTGTCAAAAAAATCAAGATTTTACAAAACTTTTCTCGATACAAATTTGTTTAAACATAAGCTAAACAAATAGAATCTACTAATTGCAATTGTATTGCAATTTCGAAGTTTAAAATAAATAATAGAATTATACTAAATATCAAAAATATTGCAATTGCAAAATTAAACAAATTTCTAAAATATAAAAATGCAAACTTTTACAAAATTGTTAAAGTTATTAACAACTATATTTACAAACTAAAATTATTCAAGTTAATAAAATTAATTTCTTTTAAATTCTAGCTATAACTTCTAAATCTTACCAAAAGTAAATCTTTTTTAAATTAATAAATCAAAATTTTGCTATTTCTTATTAAAATTAATAAATAACGAAATTATTTTATTATTAAAATTAATAAATTTAGAATTAATAAACGCAAAACTAACAACAATATCGATTTATATCTTGTTGCTAAAAATTACAAAATTAATAAAATAGCTAACAAGATATTGCAATATTAAATTCTCTTTACAAGTAAAATAAATTACAACAATTACTCTAAGTAAGAACACTACTATATAGTTAATAGTTGTTTAAATTTTGTTATCAATTTCTATTATATGTATTCGAACGTTGCTAAATCTAATTAAATATTTAAAATATTTTTTAATTGAAAATTAATCGAATAGATTGCTAGAACGCTTTTGTCTACTAGTTAAGAGCTATCTTATATTAGTTTAGAAATAGTATTCGCAATATTTGTTAACTATTTCTATATACTCTTAATACTTTATTACTTGTAATCTAAATTTTGTTAACTACATTTTAAAACTTGTTATCTATATTCGAAATAATAATTGAAATTATTTATCTAGCTTTATAGTCGATATTAAAAGTTAAAAATTTAATATCGAAATTATCTAATATTTAACTATTTTTCGATATTCGTCCTGAACTCTCTAAGAAACAAAATGTCGATTGTACAACAATTGTTCTTAGACTGCATACTAATTGTACTACAATCCTAAATTAAATATCAATTAAAAAAATTGCTTTTCGATCGATAGAAGTTTGTTATGCAACAAAGAGTAGACTAAACAACGATTAATTGACCGAGAGAATCGATTAAATAGCAATTGATTAGTAAGAAAAGTTAGTTAAATAACAATTAATCAACAAAGAGAGTCGACTAGATAACAATTAATTGATCGAAATAAAATGTTTTTGCGAAAGACTTCGATAAGAGCTTGATAAAAGACAACAACAAAAAGCAACAACAAAAGATATTGACAATAGATCGTTCTTTAGAATACTATATAAGACATAAATATATAATTCTAAATTATATATATTGTATTACTATTGCAGTTAAAAGTATAATACAAAACAAATAGAATTATTGCTAAAGTCTTTCGCAAAGAAAAATAAAACGCCGTGATATACTATATTGTATTAAAGAATTAAAAAAGTCTCTTGCAAAATATCTAGTTATATATTATATAATATTATATATCTTGTATAGATAACTAAGTATTATATATATATATTTTCGTTATTACTAATTCTTGTTATCTATTATATTGTTATTAGCTAAAAAGACATTCGAGTTTAGATTAAGATTTACAAGAATCTTTTTTTTGCTTTAAGTTTAATATAATATTGTGCACTTCAAATATCAATCTATATTTTAGTTGCAAAAATTATCTTTGTTATACAAATTATTGTAAATGTTAAGCAAATAATCTTTTGTATACTTTATAAAGATAGAGTTTTTTAAGAAAGTTTTTATTAAATCTATTAAACGTTGTAGAATTATTAACTAAATAAAGAAGTTTACAAGAAAAAATTAATTAATATTATAATAAAAAATATATAGTTTATAGCAAAGAAACTTGCGACTTGTTCGAGTTATATTGTCGAAATTTACAATATATAGTTCAAACGAGAATATCTCTTCTAATTAATTGTATTAAAATTGTTTCGACAACTTGTTTTTAAGCTTTTTATATATATACAATTTAAATAGTAAATCGATTTATTTATTTAAAAGAATTTAGATTTGCAAGAATTTAATTGTTGTTTTTAAGATATTTGTTTTTTATTATTTAAAACTGTTTTTTATTATTTAAAACGATTTTTTTTTATTCTCTTTTGTCTTTAAGTAGAGCAAATTGTTGATTCTAAAATTAGAAAAGATTGTACAAACAAATTTGTTCTTATTATTTTTGTTAAGATAAATAAGATAGTACTAATCAATTATAATATTAAGTTTATTAAAAAAAATATTTTTCGAGACAATAATTGTATCTATTTGTATTATTTTGTTTAATAATTTTTTGTTGCTTTAACTCTAACTAATATTGTAACTATCTAGCATTAAAGTAAGAATAAAAGTTACTTAACTATAAAATAAGTTCTTTGTATTATATATTATATTATATTATATTATATTATATTATATTATAAAAGTTATTTAGTAATTAAGCAAATATTATAGAAAACTTTTGCGCAATATACTTTGTAATAACAAATTTTATAATAACAAATTTTGCAATTCTAAATCTTGCAACAATAGACTTTGCAATTTTAGTCTTTGTTGTAAGTTGCTTTGCATTATTAGCTCTTATAAAAAATTTCGATATACAAAATATCGCTTTAAGTATTAAGAAACAAAGTGATAAAAAAGATTTCGAAGTTTAAGAAGTTTCAAAAGACTTTAACACTAACTTAAAATATATTTTCTAAAATGTTTTTGCTTGCGTTTAATTATTTTTATTCTTATTAACATATATATATATTTTATTCCCAAGTTTTTCTCTTTCTTATTATTAATTTGTTTATAATTTTGCGTAGATCAAGAAGTATTTAGTATTAAGAAAGTCTTTTTTAGAATTCTATTATTGTTATTGACAACTTTCTGAATATTATTAATAAAGATTTTAAGTACTTTAAAGACTTTAAGTACGTTGAAGATTTTAGATATTATAAAAGACTTTAAAATAATCTTCTTAATTAAAGATTAAGTAAAAGTCTTTTGCGTTGCAAATTGTTTATTAATAAGATTAGATTAGATTTTATTATTTGAAATCTTTTGCAATTGTGCATTCTAGTCAATAATAGATATTTTAATCTAATTTTATTGTTAGATAACTATTGCTATAGAAATAAGTAAATTACTTATAATAAAATTTTTTAAGACTTTATAACTTGGAGACAAGTTTTTAGCGTTATTATCGAAGTTTTTATTTTTATTTCTCTTTTGTTGTTGCTTATAACTTAAAGTTGTTAATACTAACTTATTTTTTAATAATCTTAAATTAGTTGTACTTATTGTATAATCAAATATAATAGTATATTGCTTTAATAATATCTAGAATAATTGTTAAAAAAAGACTTTTCGCACAATGCTATTTTAACTCAATTGACTATCTTTATTAGTACGAGAGCTATAGTATTTAGTATTACATTTTATTCAAGATTTAAGTAACTTATTTGACAAACGACATTGTAGTTAACAATTCTATATTAGAACAATATAAATAATCTATAAGTAAAAGATTAATATTATTATTAACAAAAGCAATCTTATTTTAATCTTGTTTCTTTTAAGATATTAACAAGATTATCTCTCTCTACTACTTTAATAATATATTGAGATTGCATTATTAATATTGTAAGAAAAAGTTAATATATTAATTTCTTTTTGCTAATATAACAAGTTTAAATTATAACTTAATCTACTTTTTTATTAGCACTTCGAAGATATCTTGTTTAGACTGATTGCGTCGATTTGGGAAATCGAGTTCGATTCAAGAAATTGAATCGAATCGAAAATCTTGACAATTCGATTTCTAAAATTGAAGTTAACAATTTGATTTAATTTCAATCTTTAAATCGAAAATCGAATCAAAAAATCGAATCGAATTGTCAAGACTACTATTTTTAGTAAATTTTATTATTTTTAGTAACAATTAATTGATAATTTAATAGAAATAGTTAATCTATTTAAGTTAATTAATATTAGATTGAATTGTTTTTATATTATGTATTACTATTGTGCATTACCTAGAAAACAATTAAAAAAATCTAAATTAAAACTAAATTTATACTATTTTTAGTATTTTTGACATTTTGACGATTTGATTCGATTCTAATTTTTGAATCGAAAATCGACTCGATTTAATTCGATTTCATTTTAAAATAGTTAAAATCGAATTAGTTTTTGATTCGATTTCTAAAGTTGAGTTGTCGATTCAAGTCGATTTTAGAAGTTGGAATCGAAAATCAAATCGACGATTAATTTAATTTTATTGCTTTTATTTCTTTCGCTTTGTTGTTCAATTTATTATTTTTCTCTTTTTGTTTTTTATTTTTCTTTCAATTTATTGATATTTCTTTTTAGATTAATTCTTTCTTATTTATTATTAATATAAGACAAGATTGAAGCAATAAACGTAACGCGACAAAAGAGTAAAAAAAGATAAAGTTGCGCTAGACAAGATATATCGACAATATTGCTCGCTTTAATTTAGATTTTAAGGTTAAAGATATTTGATAATTTAATAATATATACAATTAATTATATTTCTCTATAGAAGACTTCGAGATATTTGTGTATACAAAAGTTTTTTTGGTTAAAATCTTATGCGATACAAGTCTTTTGCAATAAAAGCTTTTCTCGATTTATTTTATTGAGCTCGAAACAAACGCAAAAGATACAAAAGAGCATTAAAGTTGCTTAGAGCTCTTAATAAAAGTAAAAAAAACATAAATATAAAAGAAGAAGATTCTATTAACAAAAAAAAGAGGAACAAATATAGTAAATACTAATTTTCGATATTTTAATATATAAAGTTCTAATATCTAAAGCAAATCAATAGAGCTTAAGAAAGAATATTTAAACGTTATAATTAAAGATCTTGATACAATATAAATGTTATATAAATATATCGTTTTAATCAAATATATTATATGTAGAAAATACTTTAAACTATCTATAAATTAAGAGAGTAAACAAATAATACAATAAGACTTTTGGATAACTTCTTATTTAAAATTAGTAAATTTACTTGTATTATTTATTGCAATATCAAATTTCGATTTATTATCTTTATATTTATTATCATCTTTTTACTTTTAATATTATAATCTTCTTAATTATTTGCATTTAATTTTTCTAATAATAGCTTGTTTTAAGTCTTGAAAATTGCAAATTACAACTTCTATATATTTTTGTTGCAACTTTTACAACTTATTAGAGTAGATAAAAATCTTTGTTATTAAACACTTCGATATATTTTTGTATTAAATAAGTTGATTGCGCTCTAGTTGCGTCTTATTATTTCTATTATCTTCTATTCTAATTTCAAACTCTTTAATATTAACAAATCTCGCATTAAAGATAACTTAGAGCGCTCTACAAAAGACTTTCTTATCTTTTATTATTATATACTAATAAATTTTTATTTTTGTTTATTTATTACTTATACTATTGTGCAAAAGATTTTACTTTTAAAGTATAATAAATGCAATAAAAGTCTTTTCCAAAACTTGTAGTACTAATAATCTTTTGGAACGTAAACTTATATCTTATATACTCTTAAATATCTTTAATATAATTTATTAATTAATTAATACTCGTAATATAGTTACTGTATAATATTGTTTTAAGAAATTGCGAAAGATTCTAGACTTTGTTAAGATTAAGAAAATAAAAATCTATATAATCGACTTTTACAAATACTTTCTTTTTTACTTTATAAAGTATATCGAAAAGTAAATCTAGTTTGCTTAGAAAGAAGCAAACAACAAGAGTACTTTGCGTCAATGTAATATAAATATTAATCTAATAAAAGCTTGTCTTATTGTTAACAAATTATTAGACAATAAATTCTTTAAAAACAAACATCTAAAGAGTTAAAATAATTGACAACAAGTAAATTATTTAGCTTTGTTGCTCTACAAACTTCGCAAAAATAATACAAAAAACTTTAAAAAACTTTTCTTCGAAAAGAGATTATTAAATACAATTATTAACAATTAGCTTTAAGCTTTAATTAAGTACGCTAAATATTATTTAGCTTTTGCGCATACAATCAAAAGTTAATATCGCAAAAAACTAAACTCTTCAAAAAATAATCTAAGTTATTTAGTTTGTTGTTTCAAGTTTAGTTTGCTATTATATTGCTAGAGTTTAAAATAAACTTATTTAATTGTTTTGCAATTATTTTCGAAGCATATAGTTAGACTAATTGTGTCGGATCGAATTATCGAGTTTAAGTCGAATACTCGATTTAAATTGTTATAAGATTTGTGTCTAATACTTTTGTCAAATAACAAGAAAGCGTTTAACGACTATCGATAGCGTCTGCTCTTAAACAATCAAGTATAACTTAATTTTTAACTTAGTTCTTAGAGAATTATCTTTACAACTATTATAGATATTCGTTTTGTTTACTTGTGTGCTTTTTTATTTTGTCTAGTTGTCTTGTCTAGTTGCTTTATCTACTTAACTATTATTTTTTATCTAGCAAATAATAGCTTTAATTAATAATTTGAGTTAATTGTTTGTCTAATTTAGACAAACAATATTAATCGTCAATTTTTTTACTTAGTCTTGCATTTATTATTAGATATTGAATTATTATATTAGAGTTAATATTTGTCTATATTCTGCAATTATTAGATACTAAATTATTGTATTAGAGTTAATATTTGTTTGTTTTTAGCAATTATTAAATATTAAATTATTGTAGTAGAGTTAGTATTTGTCTATCTTTTGCAATTATTAGATACTAAGTTATTGTATTAGAGTCAATATTTGTTTGTCTTTTGCAAATGTTTGTCTAATTGTATTAAGATATCTTTTTTAGTTAAACTAACTAATATTGCTCTTTCTTATTAAATTTTGCAGTTTTGTATTACTAAATATTAATATATCTCTTATATTAGTAAGTTAACTAGACTAAGAGTTAAAAAGCTTTTCAAACTTTTATCTCGCTTGTCTTTACTCGAATTAATAGATAGAATTTGTTATTTTGTTTAGTTTGCTCAATCTAGTAAAAATAAACAAATTTAAATAGCTAAATAGATAATCGACAAGATTTTACTTAAATAAGCAGTTAATAAATTCGAAAGATTACAATAGATAACTTTATTTAATACAATCAATAACAAAGTTTTGACAAAGAAATTATTATTTGTTACAACTTATAACAAGTCTTCGATAGAAATATTATTGTCTATTGTTTTTAACCATTAGATTTCGAAGATATTATAATTTGCTATAATTTTTTTTTTTAAATATTGCTGTCTTCTATATTAAACAATACTATTTCGAAGATATTATTAGAATTGTTAGAAAAGTAGCTATCTAAATATTAAAACGAGCAATCTAAACAAAAGAATGTTAATGTCTATTTTAATAATATTCTAGATTTAGAATTTTTTAATTCAATTGTTGTTTTAGAGTATCTTGATAAAATTCTTGTTATATAACAAAATAGATTTGCGTTTTTAAATATCTTAAATTTTGTTTTTTTATTTGTATTTTTTATCTTATTTGCGTTCTTAGTTGAACAATTAATAACTAACTCTTTCGATAGACTAAAAAACAACAAAATTAACAAATCAAACAACAATAAATTGCGCAAAAATATATTAGCAAACGTTAACAATCTATATTGTTAAGAGCAAGCTTTCTCTTTTAAGAAAAATAGCATTAATTGTTGTTGTTAATCTAAAATTAATTAGACAAGTTTCGAAATAAATAATAGATTTAAAATAGTAGATTTATACTCTAATAATTCTTTGCAAAGCAATTAATAATAGTTTAATTAATTTAATCTTGTAATGCAATTGTACAATGTATAGTTATTTAACTTGTTTAACGCTAAATAATATACTTAGTACAATTAATAACAAAATATCGAATCTAATATTTTATAGTCGAATACTTAGTCTATTCACTCTTTGCTAATTTAGTCGAATATAGTTATACTTAGTAATATAGACTTACAACAATAGCAAAAGCTTGTTTAATAATCTTTTAATACTTAGATTAATCTAGTAGCTTTTAAATAGATTTTGTTTTTGCAACTTAATTTTGCAACTTTTAAATAAATTTTACTTTTTGCAATTTTTAATCTAGATTAGTTGCAAACTATGTTGTATAAAAAATATTAATATTTTCTTATAAAATAAACATAGTACTTATCTCGAGATAAATCGATTAATTTTTGTTATATTTCTAGATACTTTAATAAGTTTTTACAAAAAGATACAAATATATTTTTTAATTAATTTAAGATATTCGATTTAGATTTCTTTTATTTAGACGTTTCAAATAACTATAAGTTAAACAATATTATTTTTGTCTATAAAAAAATAATATGTAGAGAAGTTTTTATCTTTGTCGAACGTATAAATAATTATATATATATTGTTAACAAAATTGTTGTTTAAGACAATCTCTTTCTTTATCCTTGTAACTCTATTATAATATAATATTTTAAAAAGATAAATAACTTTAAATATTGAGTATTTCGAAGTCTATTTTTTTTAAATTTTATTAATAAAATGTAGAATTGCTTTAAGATAAGAATTAGCAAAATACTTAACAAATTAATATTAGAGATCTTCATTATTAAAGATGCTAAAAACAATTAAAAGGTTACAAAATGTAGAATATTATTCTTTATATATAGTTAATAAATATTAAAGAAATTTAGAGACAATTAATTTAAATATAAAATTAGCTCGAGATAAAACTATATTTTATTGTTAGTATACCTATTGCTTATATATTATCTTAGAAATTTATTAAGAAATTTAATACAAAGCGCAAGATATAAAAAACAATACTTGTTTATTGTTCTAATTAGCAAAATTCAAATTAATTAAATAGATAGTTAGAAAAACAAATTGTTTGTTAGTCTATACTATATATATTTTGTTTAATCTATCTCTCTTGTATAATTTTCTATTAGTAGTTTAATTATATATATTTTTCTCGATAACAATTCGCAAATTATAAATATCTTAGACAATCTATATAGAATTTGCAAAATTTTGACAAATAGTTTTGTTAATTAATACTTTAAATATTAATATAGTTTTAAATATTAAAGTCTCTCGCAAAACTTCCAATTATAGTAACAACATTTTTTTTTGCAAATAGTTAGAGCAAGAATTCTTACTATTAAAATTAGAAAATAAAAGATAGATAAAATAACGTATAGCAAGATTGAAACAATGATTAAAATAAATATTGCAAAGATTATTGCAATAACTATTAGAGCAACTACAAATAAATAACAACTTATTAAGTTTTTGTTGTAACAATATACTACGCAAATTCTATAAAATATATAGAGTTTGTCTATTACTTTATATTTTTTAAAGATTTTACAAATTACTATAGCAACTCTTGTGCAAATATAATATTATATTATATTGCTAACAATTAGTCGAAAGAAAAATACTATATTAAGAAAAAAGTATTAGCAATTACTTATATAATTAACTTGTTATAGAAAATAATTTATTAGACAAATACAATATATATTAAGTTAATATTAATATCTTTTCTTTAATTCTTTAAGTGCAAAAGTTGTATCTTAATTTTTCTATTAAAAAAATAAGCTTTTTTAGTATATCGAAAACAAATATAACAAAATATGTTGTTAAAAATTTACTAAAATATTTTATATTAATTCTATTTTTGTTAAGATAGACTTTACAAACTTAGAATTAATTAAGTTAAATATTTTATTATTGTATTAGAATAGATTAACTTTTAGATCTTAATACTATACAATATGTTAGATAATATTTTTATAAAAAGATATCTTGTATACTATTTGCGTTAATAGCAAATATATTATATTACTAATTAACAATAACTTTTTTAGTAACTTAAGAGTTAAGACTAAAATATCTTATAAGATAGTTTAGCGTTGCTATATTTGTATACAATGTTAAAAACAATAAGTATTTAATTAATAGCTATTTTCGACTCTTAATATATTTTTAAGATAGAATAGATAACAAAATAGTTGTTGCTTATTTCTATGAAGAAATTTGTATTATAAAAAATCTAAGAACAAAGTTGCTACTTAAGATAAATATTATCAATCTAAAATATATAGTTGTTAACACAAATAGATAAGAACTAATTATTAAAAGCTATCGAAGTCTAAAGATAAAACTAAAAATAAAGTTCAAAAACAATATTTAAATATTACAAATTGTTAAAATAAAAATAAAATCTTGTAATTGTTGTCTATTTTGTTCTCGAAATTTTAGTAATTGTACAAGACAAGATTTTGTCTAACAAAAACTATTGTTTAAATTAATTTTGCTCGATGTTTATTTTTATATTGCAAATAGAAAAATATTTTTTATATATATTTATAACAATTGTTTTGTATCTCTTTGTATCTTGCAATATATAATATTGAAATATTTGCTAAAGTTTAAGAAACAAGATTGTTATTAAATTAGTTTTGACAAAAAGAATTAAGCAACTAAAAAAATATTAAACTTAATATATTTAGTAATAATTGTTAGATAAATCTAATTAATAATATTTATATCTACAATAGTTTAGACAAAATTATTGCGCTTTAGTATCTTGTTAAACAATTGTATATCTTGTAAGAGAATATTGACAAAACTATTAATTTTGTTAAGAAAAGTTAAATGTTAATTTTATTAAATAGCAACTAAAACTCTATATTAGTATCGAAAATAAAATATAAAATTTATTTCTTAAAAGAATGCAATTGCATTATAGTTAATAAAGAATTCGACAAACTATATACTTAAGATAAGATAATATAATTAATTAGTTTTTGTTATTTAAATTTTCTATCTTTATAATCTAATAAATCTTGTTAAATAAAACTCGAAAGTATCGAGTAATAACTAATATTTGCAAACAATATAGACTAATTATTACAAATATATGTTTGATATTTGTTTAAATAAATATTATAATTTAAATTTATAATTGTAAATATAAAAGTTCAATAAACAAGTTAATTTTCTTTTTGCAATTTTCAATTGTATTTAAAAACAAATATAAATTCTTTTTTATTATTTATCGAGACAAGAAAGAACTTAACATTGCTATTATAAAATTATAAAATTTGTTTATTTATATTTAATAAATAATAGATAGAAAACTTTGTAAATTTATAAATTTCTATTGTATTTATATTAATAATATTGTTGTTTTCTTCTAATTGTTCGATATATGTTTAGCTTATTTTACTTAGTTGTTCGACAAATTAGTCTTGCTAAACGTTACACTTAATTTCAAAAAGATCTATCTTAACTACTTTAGAATTATTTTGCTAGAACAAAAAGTAGATATCTTTCACTTATCTATTATTAAGAAGTATATTGTTGCTATTAAGATAATCAAATTTTCTAAGAATTTAAAAATATTTAAGATTTATCTTAATTTTGTTAATTATTAAAAAGACAAGATTGCTTAGTATGCTTAGCGAACTAATATCTTATAGCAAGAAAAAACTTGTTTTTTAAAGAGTTTCTCTATTGTTAACAAGCAAAAACGAAAGACGTATTTAAGAAATATATATATTAAATACTTGTCTACTTTTATTTAATTTTTTTATTAATTATAGCAATTCTTGATAGCTTTAAATTTCTTAATCTATTTCGACAACAATTGTTAATTGTATATAGACTTAAATACTTTCAAAAAGCGCGAATTTAATATCGAAATATATTATATTAAAAACAATTTAATTAAAAACAACTTTAGACAAAACAATATTTAATATATTTTGTTTCTATTTAAGATTCTAAGTTTTGTCAAGATAAATTATTAATTGACTAAAATAAAAATAACTTGTCTTGTATAAACAATACAAAAGACCAAATATTTAATAGAAGCAATTAAGAAATTTATTATAATTTATACTAATTACTCGATTACAACAAATATTGTTAGACAAATTATATTGTTTTTCTTATTAATTAACAAGTTTGATCTTTGTTTTGTACGTATTTTGCAATATTTCTTACAATATTTATTAAATATATATTATTGTACAGAAAAACTATATATAATTTCGAGTATATTATTTAAACTTCTTGCACTTTGAAATAAATATAACAAAAACAAATTATTAATTTTAGATAAAATAGATAACTTTGCAACAAATATAGAAATTGTAACTAAATTAATGCGATAAATTTTTAAAAAAACATTAAATCTAATTAATTAAAATACAATTAACAAGATAATTTTATTCTACTTATATTTTGTTTAAATAAGTAAAATCTTTAAAAAAAGACTTTTCGAAATATATATTAAATCTATTAAGTAAACAAAAATTCTAACAACAATTTAAAAATTATCTATATCTTCTAATATTTAATTTTTTTAATAAAAAATTTACTCTATTTTATAGACTATACAAATTGCAAGAAATTGTGCTTATCTAAGAAATTTAAAACAAAAATCTTTTATTAAATACACAATATAAATAGTTATATTAATTTTACTTGTATTTATAAAATAGCAATTATTAACTTTTATCTTTATAAGCTTGTCTTTTAATTGCATCAATATATTGTTTATTATTAAAAATACAACTTTTGTTAAATTAAGCAATATTAGTTGTACAAAAGTCTTAATTTAATTCTAAGTTCTTTTGTATCTTTTTATACTATATATATCGATTTTGTTTTAAGATTGTTGCTATATTAGAATTTCGATATTGTCTTAATAGCAATTTGCAATCTTTTTAAAAAAGTAACTATTTTAAACAACAATACAACTTATATTGCAATAAATTAAACAAGTATTTTTTTTAACAATTTTGTTAATTAAAAAGTGTTAAAAATATTTGTGTACAATAGAAATTGAAAATTTATATCTAAATTTTAAACAATTATATTTTAGAAGCTAAGATTTTAGTTTTTGATCTCAATAGTATATTATTTATAAACAAATAAATAAAGTAAACAAACAAATTAGACAATTAAGATAGTTTTACAATATATAGTAATTAGCAATTCTAATCTAAATTAAATATTTTTTATTTATACTTTGCGTTTGTTTTAATAATTTGCTTAGTATATCTATTAAACTATTATTAAATAAAATAATTATAAGCTTTAAGATATATAATTTTTTGCTTTTTCTTAAATTTAATAATTTTTAGATAAATTAATCTCAAAAGAAGATTATTAATATTTTCAAGACAAAAACAACAATTATATAAATTAAAACAATAGTTAAAATAATATACAATAGATATTATAGATCTATCGAGCTTTTAATAAATAATATAGTATATTTTTGTTTTTATAAAAGTTATTTCTTGTTGTTTGTTAAATTGTTTAAATTGTTAATTTAATATATCGAGTCTTTTAAGATTCTTAAGCAAAAAAACAATTTAATATATAAAATAAATCTACTAGGCAAAGAATGGCAACTAGATAGACAAAACAACTAGATAGACAACTAAGCAAGATAAAAAGATACGCAAGTAAACAAGACAAACATCTATAATAGTTGTAAAGATAATTGTCTAAGAACTAAGTTAACAATTAAGTTATACTTAATTGTCTAAAAGTAGGTTCTATCAACAAGCGTTAAACATTCTCTTGTTATTTAGCAAGAGTATTAGATACAAATCTTGTAACATATACTCTTCTTAAAAGAAAAAATATTAACGTTCTTGTTATGTTGCAAATTCAAATGTTATCTAATTTTCAAATCCAATTATTATTTTGTTTAGATCTTAATAATTTAATTAATTGTAATAAATTTGTTGTTCTTGTTTGTCTACGCGTTATATTGCTAAATAGTCTTAATTTAATTCTCTTTAATATCTAGTTCGTTGTAGAACTTCTTGTCACGCTAGCAATAAACGCTCTTTCTCGCGTTTAAGTACGTCTTGTTTATTTTAATTTTTGCAAAGTTGTTCTAAAAACTATCTTCGAACAATTTAACAATCTTGACAATCGAAGTTGACTTACTAGCGAATTCGACATTATTTTTAAAAAAAGCATAAACATTAGTTACAATAATAACATTGACATTAAGAATAACGTTATAGCTATCTTATATAGCTTGAAAGCGCGTCGTTGTCTCGTTCGAGCTATTTGCTATTTTGCTTAGCATTTGTTTAGTAGTTGTCGCAAATCAAATTGTCTAACAACTAATAACTAAAACATCTATAAATCTAAAAGTTGTTCTTTTGCAAATCGATTTATCTTTCGAAAACGATAGTTAACGCACAACTAAGTTCGCCTTAATTGTTTCGAACTTTTTCGCATAATGTTTTAACAACTTTGAATCTTGCAAAGCGAAGAATAGAGCAAAATTAGAGAAAATATATTGTTAACTAAGATCTTTAAAGTTGATTTGCTTGTTTTTATTGTCGAAGCTAGATGTTTACAAGACGACGTTATTGTTTCGAATAAAACTTGATTAAAGTTTGTCTTTTGCGTCTTTCGCACTTTAATCGAAGCTACGTCTTAACGCTTAATTGCTTAATAAACTTTGATTAATACAATCTTTTTATTAATGTCGATTGTCTTAAGATCTTTTTTGTAGTATAAATTTGAAGATTGATTGTTAAATATAACAAAATTTAAAATAGATTTGCAAATCTTATAATTTGCAAAGACTTAATCTTTCTTTAAAAACAACAACTTATTAAAACATATTAATATAACGTAAAATATAATATTATATACAAGATTATTTATCTTAGTTGTTTTGTATTTTTTTTGCGAGTCGATAATTTAAGTAGATTAGACATCGATATTATCTTACAAGATGTATCTTTTATTAAAAATATTAATAGTATTTATAGACACAAAGACAAGTTCTAGAAGCTTACGTAATATGCAAATATTGTTGTTCTTGTTAAAAGTTGCAAGTTATAGAGCAAAGCAATCTTGTGTTGTAATATTAACGCGAACGACACAACTTATATTGTAATTAATAAAACACGTATAACTTGCTAGATAAATAAGATAATTGTCGATCTCTAATTTTTCTTTAGATCAAAATAGATCAACATTGTTTTTAATTGTCTTTGCACTTAAGATTTCGAGACTAAAAACTAGATAAATAAGAAATATATTATTGTCTTTGCGAAGCATAAATATAATAAAATAGTTATTAAGCATAAACACTTTGCAAATAAATTGTTCGATATTTATTATAGTATGCTTCTAAAGAAGATCGCGCTTAAGCTTAATATTTATTTAATTCAATTTGTCGTCGTCTAATGCAATCTAGTTATTATTATCTTGCTAACTTAGCGTTTTCGTAAGATTATTTTTAATTATCTAGTTTGCAACTTTTAGACTGATCGCGCTAACCCGGAAATGTCACGTGCAAATGGCAAGACCCGGGTCAAAAAAATTTCGAAGAATCGAATCGCTCAAAGTAGTTTAGTCGATTACTATAAGTAGTTTAGCGTACTTCGCGCTAAACTACTTTGAGCGATTCGATTCCAAAAAATCGTCACGACTCGATCTTGGCGCCGGGTCGGGTTAGAGGGGTGATATCATAACCTAGCCCAACGATCAATCTAGCAACTTTACATTCGCGAGCTTTTGCGACATTTTAACTAAGATAAGAGCTTTTATTCTTTTTGTCAAAACTTATATTAATTGTTTGTTAAACAACAACAATAAATAGATAATCTTACAATACAATAGCAATAATATAGATGTTATTGTCGATAATATAAAGTTAATAGCTAACAATAATAGACAAGCATATGTATTAATAGAATTAAAGATAATAAGCTTTAATAATATTGTTAACATTAGTATTAATTGTGCTAGTGTTTTAGTAAATTGCGTCTTGTAATTAAAAATTATAAAGCGTCTACTATAAGTAAACAATAGATTATAATTGTTTAACGTTACGTCTAAGCAAGTAGTTTATCGTTATTAATTCTTGAATATTAACAATAATAATATTAAGATAATATTTCGACGTTGTTGTCTTTCTTGCTATTTGTAATAGTTTTAATCTTAGACGATTTGTCTCTTTTCTTAGATATAGATACGTTTTCTATTGTCTTAGACAATCGATTGCGCTTCTTTGACAATAATATAAGAACAATAATGTTTACTAGAGAGATTAAGACAATAACTTTAAATATTGTAATAATTGTTTTAAAACATTTTATAATAGAAAGAATAAATATTTTGTGCTTTGTCTTGTAGTTGTTAACAAAATTCACAAAAATGTTTAGCAAATTCTTGCTATATTATTAATTTTACTTAGTATCGTAACTTTTTTATCGAACAAAATACTTTAAGATAAAACAATCTTGTTTATATTGACAAATGCGATGCTTGATAAGAGCTTTAGTTTTATAAGAATGCTATTTAACATTTAATTTAATAACAATCTTCAAATAATTTAACTTTAAACTATTGTATAAATTTTTATTGTCTAGCGCTAACATAAAATAGACAATAAATATAATTAAGTAAATCTTTTAATCTATTAAGAGATTCAATTTGTATACTAGATTGCTTTTTTGTTCGAAAATCTTAAGAGACTCGATACGTTAAATCGACAACTTAAACGATTTAACAAACAACAAAAAGTAGTTCTTGTAAAGATAGAAATATATTATGTTGTCTACTAAAAGTTTAATAGACTTGTAATATTTATTGTATATTGTTTTAATTACTATATTAGCTTATGCAATTGTTACTTTTGTTTCGAAGATATTAACAATTCTCTTTTGCAATTAATTTGTTTAAAAATTGTTAAATCTAAAAAAAAACAAGAGATTACGCATCTTAAAACTTATAATTATTCTATTTAATAATAGTTTAATAAACGCATTAAATAAATTATTAAGACAAATGCAAAATACAAGCAAAAAAAATATTTAGTCTAAATTAAAATTGCTAGTCGCTATATATTGTAAGACTATCTCAATTATCTAGTTTATTTATTTACTTTATTCGTTTGTTTGTAAATAATATATTGTTAAGACTAGAAACTAAACTTCTAGTTTCTAAAATATAAATATCTAGAATTTAGATATAAATTTGCAATTTCTATCGTATACAAACGCTCTTAAAACTCTCTAATTAACAAGATTGTTAAAAAAAAAACTTATTTACTTTATTGCAATATAGATTGTCTTGTCGCTTAAAATAATTACTTTCTTAAAAAATTTGCAAGTTATTGTTAAGACAATATTAAAATTCTAGCATAATAAAAGTTTTAAAACAAAATCAATACGCACAATTTAAAAAGACACAAAAGAGCTTAAAATTAAATTAAGATTTTCATACAATTAATATTGTTTAATTTGATAAAAATTGTATTTTCGACAATAAGCAATGTATTGATACAATTAAGAGATAAGTTTGGAAAAAAAAAGTTAACAATTATTGTCTTGTAAGTGCAAGTAAAGCTAGCATAACTATTTATATCGTGCGTTTAATAAAAGATTTTCGCCTTAAATTTCTTAAACAAGCATAGTTTTTTGCAATTTGCATGGTTTATAAAGTAGAATAAGTTGTTCTTTTCAAAAATTAAATGCTAAAAGATATAAATAACTTTCGAATTATTGTTAGAGTTTTTGTTTACTTAATAAATTTAACGTATATTTTAAGAAGTCTTTTCTTAAAAAATTTATTTATTTGAACAAGATATAAGTAAAATAAGATTGTTTTATTAATTGTATTTTAATCAATTTAAAAATTTGTCGTATTAACTTAGTTATAGTCTTTACGTTTGTTATAAAGTTGTCTATCTTATTTAAAATTAAAAATTTGTTCTTATTATATTTATTTTCAAATGCAAGAAGTTTAAACAATGCATTTGAAATTGTATATAATCTTTCTATACAATAACGTACGTTTAGTAAAAACTATAAAAGATATTGCGAAACACGCACGAGACAAAGATTAAGTTTGTCAATTAAAAAAAAAATTAGTTTGTTTAACAATGCTTGTTGTAATCAAATAATTAGTATAAATTATAATAGATTTCTTGATCGCTTCTACTAGATATTTGATTTTTTGTATTATTTATACAAAACAAGTTACTTTTAATTTAGTTAATTACGATAAACAATATGCTTAGTACAATTAATAATGAGATGCTAGTATCTTATAGTTAAATATCTAGTCTATTTACTCTTTACTAATCTAGTTAAGTACAACTACGTATAATAATATAGACTTATAATAATAGCAAGAACTTGTTTAATAATCTTCTAATATCTAAATTAATCTAGCAACCTTTGAATAGACTTTGTCTTTGCAATCTAATCTTACAATCTTTAAGTAAACTTTAATTTTGCAACTTAATTTTGCAACTTTTGAACAAGTTTTATCTTTTGCAATCTTCAATTTAAACTAGTTGTAAACTATATTGTGTAAAAAAGATTAATACTCTCTAGTAAGATAAATATAATATTTGTCTCGAAATAAATTAATTAGTTTTCGTTGTGTTTCTAAATACTTTAATAAGTCTTTACAAGAAAATATAGATATATATTTCTTGTAAATTTAAAATCTCTAATCTAGACTTCTTTTATCTAGACGCTTTAAATAACTATAAATTAAGAAATATTATTTTTACTTATAAGAAAACAATATATAGAGAAGTCTTTATCTTTGTCGAACGTATAAATAATTATATATATTGTGTTAACAAAGTTATTGTTTAAGAAGATCTCTCTTTTTATCTTTGTAACTTTATTATATAATAATATCTTAAAAGAATAAACAACTTTAAATATTAAATATTTCGAAGTTTTTTTATTTTAAACTTTATTAATAAATTGTAAAATCGCTTTAAAATAAGAATTAGCAAAATATTTAACAAGTTAATATTAAAAAAATTTATTGCTAAAGATATTAAAAATAAATAAGAAATTATAAAATATCTATAAAATATTATTCTTTATACGTAGTTAACAAATATCGAAAAATTTAAAAACAATTAATTTAAGTGTAGAATTAGCTTGAGATAAAACTTTGTTCTATTGTTAATACACTTATTGCTTATATATTATCTTAGAACTTTATTAAGAAACTTAATACAAAGCGCAAGATATAAAAGACAATACTTGCTTATTATTTTAGCTAACAAAACTCGAACTAATTAAATAGATAATTAGAAGAACAAATTGTTTGTTAATTTGTATTATATATATCTTGTTTAATCTATCTCTTTTATATACTTTTCTATTAGTAGTTCGATTATACATATCTTTCTTAACAATAGTTTGTAGACTACAGATATTCTAAATAATCTATATAGAATTTGCAAAATTTTAACAAACAATTTCGCTAATTAATACAATAGACGTTAATATAATTTTTAGTATTAAAGTTTCTCGCAAAACTTGCAATTACAATAGTAACAAATTCTTTTGCAAATAATGAAAATAAAAACTCTTACTATTAAGAATAAAAAATAGAGGATAAATAGAATAATACACAACAAAATTGAGACAATTATTAAAATAATTATTGCAAAAATATTGCAATAGCTATTAGAACAACTACAAACAAATAGCAATTTATTAAGCTTTTGTTGTAATAATATATCACGCAAATTTTGCAAAATATATAGAGTTTATCTATTACTTTATACTTTTCGAAGATCTTGCAAGTTACTATAATAACTCTTGTACAAGTACGACAATATATTATATTGCTAATAATTAATGGAAAGAAATATATTATATTAACAAGAAAATATTAGCAATTATTTATATAATCGAATTATTATAGAAAGCAACTTACTAAATAGATGCAATATATATTAAGTTAATATTAGTATTGCTTTTTGTATTTTTTAAGTACAAAAGTTTTATCTTAATCTTTGTATTTAAAAAAGAAGTTTTTTTAATATATTAAAGATAAATATAACAAGATATATTGTTAAAAATTTACTAAGACATTTTATATCGATTTTATTTTTATTAAGATAAATTTTATAGACTTAGAGTTAATTAAATTAGACGCTCTATTATTGTATTAAAATAAATTAATCTTTAGATATTAATATTATGCAATATATTAAATAATATTCTTATAAAAAGATATCCTGTATATTGTTTGTATTAATAGCGAGTGCATTATATTATTAATTAACAATAACCTTTTTAGTAACTTAAGACTAAAGTATCTTACAAAATAGTCTAGTATTGTTGCATTTATACGCGATATTAAAAACAACAAATATTTAATTAATAATTATCTTTAACTCTTAATATATCTTTAAGACAAAATAGATAGCAAGATAGTTGTTATTTACTTTTATTAAAAAGTTTATGTTATAAAAAATCTAAGAGTAAAGTTGCTACTTAATATAAATATTATTAATCTAGAATATATAGTTGTTAATGCAAATAGACAAAAATAAATTATTAAAAATTGTTAAAGTTTAAAAACAAAGTTAAAGATAAAGTTAAAGAATAATATTCGAATAAAACAAATTGTTAAGATTGAAAAAAGTTTTGTGATTATTATTTATTTTGTTTTTGAAGTTCTAATAATTGTACAAAATAAAATCTTATTTAATAGAAACTATCTTTTTGAATTGATTTTGCTCGATACTTATTTCTATATTGCAAATAAAGAAATATCTTTTATATATATTTATAATAATTGCTTTGTATCTCTTTGTATCTCGCAATATATAATACTAAGATATTTGCTAAAGTTTAAAAAGCAAAGCTATTATTAAATTAGCTTTAACAAAAAGAGCTAAGCAACTAAAGAAAATATTAAGATTGATATATCTAGTAATAATTGTTAGACAAGTTTAATTAATAGCGTCTATATCTACAATAGTCTAAACAAAATTATTGCACTTTAATATCTTGTTAAACAATTGTATATCTTATAGAAGAATATTAATAAGATTGTTAATTTGATTAAGAAAAAATAAATATGAATCTTATTAAATAGCGACTAGAACTTTATATTAATATTAAAAACAAAATATAAGATTTGTTTCTTAAGAGAACACAATTGCAAGATAGTTAATAAAGAATTTGACAAACTATATTCGCATTTCGGAAACGTAACTCTAGCAAATCTAAAAGACATTTTTTTGAGACTTTTGTTTAAGCAGATCTGGCAGATCTAGCAGATTTACTAGTCTAAAAAAGACAATATAAGAGCTTACTAAGCAATATAAGAGCTTACTAAGCAAGGTAAATTATAAAAATACAAGAGTATTATATAGATATAATTTATATTGCTTAGTAAGCTCTTATATTGTCTTTTTTAGACTAGTAAATCTGCTAAATCTGTTGAATTTGCTTGAACAAAAGTCTCGAAAAAATATCTTCTAGATTTGCTAGAGTTATATTTTCGAAATACAAATATATATATTTAAAACAAGATAATATAATTAATTAAGTTTTTGTTGTTCGAATTTTTTGTTTTCGTAATTTGACAAATTTTACTAGACAAAACTTAAAAGTATTAAGTAGTAACTAATATTTACAAACTAAATAAACTAACTATTATAAATAGATATTCGATACTTGTTTAGATTAAATATTATAACTTAAATTTGTAATTATAAATATATAAGTTTAATAGATAGATTAACTTTTTCTTTGCAATTCTTAATTGTATTTAAAGACAAATATAAGTTTTTCTTTATTATCTATTGTTACAAATCTAGCTCAAAACAATATAGTATATAATCTACGACGCAATATATATTACAAAGTACAACTATTTGTACGTTTAACAACTTAATAGACAAGCAATATTCGACGTGTTCGACAACAAGTTAAGCAAACAATACTCGATATGTTTAACAACAAGTTAAACAAATAGTGCTCGATATATTTAACAAGAAGTTAAACAAACAATGCTCGACATACTTAACAATAAGTATAGCAAACAAGAAAAATCTTCTTTAGTATATAGATTTTCGAATACAACTCTCTTATAAATTGTATTTAACTTATCTTAAGTTTTTACTTATTATTACTCTAATTTATTAAACTATCTATAAAGATTTATTAAATATAAGATTGTCTATAGTTGCAATTCTTGTTATTAAGTAATTGCTTGTATTGTCTAAAGATATTTACAAATCTCTTTATTAATATAATTTACTTTAATATCTTTTACAAAAGTATTAGCGTAATACTTTGAATATTTTAAAAATATTTATATTAGATTAACGCGCTTCTATTTCGAGCACTAGCTTAACAATATTACGTCGATTAATATTTAATAAAGATAACAAAATAAAAATTAACAAGTTTGATGTCTATTATAGAGATTATATTGATTTAAAGAATTAACTTATATAAATAAATATTTATTTTATCTTCTATTTTATTTTAGCAAACTAGAAGACAATTTTTGCATTAATATTTCTTAAAGAATGAGTCTAGCATTAATTTAAGTTAAATTTACGCAAATATCTAAAGAATTATAACGAAAATTCTTGTGCAATATTTACAAACTTCAACAACTTCAAAAGAGAGCTTCGAAGAATCTTTAAAATATTTAATAAAAAACAAATTGCAAAAAGAATAATTTAGTACTTAATTTAACAAATCTTTGCAATAGATTATAAAGCAAGATTCTAAGAGTATATTAATTTTATTAAGTAAAACAATATTGTATCTATAATAATATTTTAACAAGATCTTAAAAACAATCTTAGAAATAATATTATGCGCAATAACAAATCTATTAGCAATATATTTAATCTTATCGAAGTAGTTATTAATTTTAACAACAAGCTATATAAAAGAACTATAAAAAAGCAATACAAATAATTTTATAAAAGAGCAAAAATCTTCTTTAAGTTAACAATCAAATATTAATAAAGAGAATTTTGTTCTAATTAGTAGTATAGTAATCTAGACTATTGTAAGCTTATATCTATAAAATTGAATTTTACTTAGTATTGCAAAAAAAAGAATTCTAGAAAAAAGCAAGATAACAAATCTTAGAAACGTGCTATTTATATAACAAATTAAGTTATAGCGCAAGAGATTGTTAATTACAAAACTTAATAAATTGTCGACAAATTAATATTATGTTAAGAGAGATATTTAATAGCTAGAACAATATTAGAAAGCAAATCGATATAAAGACAAATACTTTTAAAATTAAATTAAATAACAATTACTATTTAATAGAGAACTTAGATTAATTATAGAAAGTTCTAGATAAAATATTATTAGACAAGATATTTGCATTTACGCAAAAAGTTAATTAAGTATTTCAAAAAACTATTAGATTTTATAGCTCAATTATCGACTTAAGCGAAAAGTATAATTAAAAGAACTTTTACAAATGTATAGAAGATATTATAAATTATCTTAAGACTTTAATTAGCTTATTAAAAATTGTAAAAAAATACAAGAAAAAACTAGAAAACAATATTATTATAGAAAAAAATATACTTAATATTATTATAGAACAATTAAATCTTACAATATATATAGATTTTAGTTAAACTATATGCTAAGTGTTACGCTAGTACTTCCCACGAAGGTATTAGAGAGAGTTATGCTATTGAAGAGATTTATAAACGTCTTTAGGCAATGCAAGCAATCACTTGGTAACAAGGGTTTGCAACTAAGTAGTCGTAATAGTAAGTCAAGACTTAAGATAAGTTGAACACGATTCATAAGAGAGTCGTATTTGAATCTCTATATACTAAAGAAGATTCATCGTGCTCTCCTTGCTTTCTTGTAGAGCAATGGGACACTAGTATCTTTGCTCTTGTTGCTTCTTTAAGAAGCGCTAGAAGCAAGCTCTTGTTGCTTTTTAATAAAGACGCAAGAGCAATGCAAGTAGTCGTACTCAATGCTACTCGTATTGCGTACTTCATATATCTATTAAAGCTCGCTAGACTCGTAACACTATCTCTTTTCTTCAACGTTTTCGTTTCGAAAGCAAATCTTCTTTAACATGCCTCGTGCCAAATCTACTATTTCTAGTTTCTACGATCGTCGTCTTGCCAAAGTTGCTTCCTTAGAAATAAAGTTTCTCGATATGCGTGTTTGCTAAAATTGTTCTCGTTCAAGTAAGTCTTGTCGTGTTGCTAAAGATGTTGAGAAATGTGTCGAATGTGTTCGCATCGAACGATCGTGCGATTTGGCCCCACTAAATATTGCTCGTTGGCGAAGGCTTGAAGATCAACGTCGAAAACTAAAAAGTGAATTGCGTGAAACGTACGCGCGACAACAACGATTGCTGCGTCAAATTAATTTTGTGAAGAAAAAACAACGTGTTATGATAAATAGAGAGTTGCAAAATTTGGAAAGTCTTTAGACAAAGAAGACATCATCGCCAAAATCTTTTTCCAATTCTTTCATTGATGTCGCGTCGAAATAGATCGTGTTTTCGATCGCTTCGAGAGATTAATTCTTTACTTCGTTGACCTTCTTTGACGAAAGTCTAGAGATGCTCGTCGAAACTATTGTCGACAAAATTGCTTCAACTTGTTTTGGCACTTCGTCAAGTTTCTAAGAGATTTCCACGTGTTCTCTAATGTAGAATATTCTTTTCACTTAATCAAATATTGTTGATTTTTTTGCTCTAGTATTTTCTCGATTACGAATTCTATTTCTTTCTATAATTTGTAATGGAATGTGTTCTATATAGGCGTGTTAAAATCGATTGATTCCAATAATGAGATATGAAATACCAAAAATACTTTGGCGTCCTTGAGTAAGTCGAGTTCGTAATTAATTAATCTCTTGATTTTCTTAACGAGAAACGATTCGACTTTGACATGATTCAATTTCTTGCTTAACTTCCTTGTCTTAAGATTTTTCGTAAAAAGATATATCTTATTTTCTTTCTTTAGTTGAGATGTCGTTTTTCGTTTCTTATTTTAATATTTGATCGATCTTTCTTGCATTTTCGAGATGTTGTCGTGTACTCTTTTTAGTGTCTCTACTTTTTTAATAGTCAATTGCGTTGATCGATGCGAACGCTCTTTCTCGAAAAGGTTAAATTCTTTGTTATAATTCGCGAAGAATGAAGTGATCTTAATGGTATTCGAAACTTTTGCATTTAGTGTTAATTGTGCCATAGATAGAAGTGATATTCAATTGCTATAAGTATGATTGACGTAGTGTCGCAAATATTGCTCTAGACTCTAGTTTGTTCGTTCTATTTGATCATTCGTAATCGAATGATAGGCAATGAACATTCTAAGTCTCGTTCCTAACATTGATATCAATGTTCTTCAATAGTTAGACGTGAAGAGCTTGTCTCTATCACTAGTTAGTCCTTTGAGTATATCGTGATATTATATAAGTCGATTCAATATAATGTATTTTAGTTGTTTTGCTATGAACTTCTTCTTGCATGCGATAATATATAAGTACTTGATAAGTTTGTTAATCATTACTAGTATCGAATTATATTTGTCTCCAATTGCTAGATTCGTCGACTTGAGCAACTTAATAATAAAGTTTATCGTAACTTCATCTTATAACAATTTAAGTAATTTCTAATATTGAATTTCGCCATAGCTCGCATATGTATTATGTTTGTTCTACTAATAGCTAAGACATCGTTTGACGTATATCTTAATAGCTTGTCTTATCTATAAAAATTAATAATGCTAGCGTAAAAGCTAAAGGATTTTGATCACTCTTAAATGTCTTTGCAATGATTCATCATGATGTTCTCTTATACATTCATCGATTTTGTCAATAAATATTTAAAGTTTTTCTTTCTTTATTAAAAACTTTTTTGTATTGTCTCGAAGTATTCGTAATGTAGCACTCAACTCGTGTTTGTTAATTAATAGTGATTCGTCTTTATTGATCTTAAGTATGTTGTAATTAAACGATTTCTTCGTTTTTATATAATTACTTCTTTTGCTAAGTGCGTTTGCTTTGTCGTTATTCTTGTCTAAAATATATTGTATCTTGAACTTGTACTATTCTAGTCTTTTTAATCATCGTATTTGTCTTCTATTTAGCTATTTAATAGTGATAAAGTGCACAAGATTTTTATGATTTGTAAGAATCGTAAATTTTGATAATTTTTCGATGTATACTCTTTATGATTTCAAGAAGACTACAATAGCGAGTAGTTTCTTGTCGTGAACATCATAATTTTGTTCGATTAACAAGAGTTTTCTCGAGAGATATGCTATTAAGTGTCACATGTCTTTATGCTCTTGATTGAAGTATACATCGATAGCTAAATCTAATGCGTCGATTTCAATTCTACTTAATAATCGTAAATTGTACATCTTCAATATTGATTTCTTTAAGCATTTTAGCTTAAGGTTTTAAAATAATTCTTTTTTTGCGAATCTCTATACTTATAACGTATTTTTTTTCGTAAGATTCGTCAATGATAACGCATTAACGAAGTAGTTTTTAATGAACTTTTTATTGTAGTTTATGAAACCTAGAAAGAATTGCACTTTCTTAACATTAATAGATAATTTTCATTCTTTAACTACTTGTAGCTTTTTGAAATTCATGCGTACTTCGTATCGTCTTACGACAAATTCAAGAAAATTAACTTCTTTTTAATGAAATTCGCATTTCTTTGATTTAAGATGTAAGTTTCTCTTATTTAGACATTCTAGTACTTTGAAAACATAACTAACATGTTCTTTCAAAATTTTTGAGTAAATTATAATGTCGTTCAAGTATGCTATGACAAATCGATTCAAATATTGTCGTAATGTATCATTAATTATTTTTTAATACGTTGTTAAGACGTTTGTGAGTTCGAACGACATTATTGTGTATTTGTATAGTTTATATCGTGTGCGAAAAGCTATTTTTTACTTCTCTTCTATCTTCATTCTAATCTAATTATACGTTTCTCGTAAATTTAATTTGATGAAGTATTTTGCTTCGAATAGTCGATCTTGAAGCTCGCTAATATTGAATAGTAAATATCAATTCTTAATCGTAATATGATTTAGCTTTTAATAATCGACACATAGGCGAAGAGTTTCGTTCTTTTTAGATACAAAGAGAATCAAGTATCTTGCTTGTAATTAGGATTTTTTGATAAATTCTTTTTTTTTCGTTTTTTGCTAGGTATTTGCGAAGTACTTCGAGCTTCTTCTTGAATAGAACATATATAAGTTCAAACGTGAGTTGCTTGCTTAATTTAAGTCTAATTTCGTAATTTTACGATTAATGTTTAGAAAGAGCTTTTGTCGTTTTCTTTTTCTAGAATAGATGCTTTCAATTGTTGTATATTCGTGATATGTGCTTTAGCGATTTCTTCGCTATACTAGATAATCTAGAGCTCTTAAAAGATTCGCAATTTTTTTCATTTACTTTGACTTTGTAATCTAACTAATTTTTGTCAATGCTTGTTAAGTCGAACTTGATTAAATCGTTCTTTTTCGAAAATGCAAATTCACATCTTGCGATCAAGTTTCGACTTTGTCTTTTATCTATTATTGAACGCTATCGATGCGTAGATTGAATGTGAATTGTGTGATCACATTGTTCGAATTTAAGTACTCGTGTATTCTAGTTAATTTCTAAATTGTGTTGCTTTAATCAAAGCATTTCTAAAACGATATTGTAAGTAATTATTCTCACTATATTAAAAATTAGTTTCTCGTGATGTTGCTAAATAGCTATCGATAGTAATTTCGTTTCTTTATTCACTTTTTCATTCTCGTCGAATAATGGATTTTCATCTACAATTATTAAATTGTATGCGTTAAACTTCTTTCAAGTAGAATACTCTTTCCTCTCTACAAAAGCTCTAATCATAAAATTACTCGTCGCATTAGAATTAACTATTGCGATGAGTTAACAATTATTAATCTTAATTGATGTGATAAAATATCGTGCGTGTGTTGTTGAGTTTAGTTGCTATTGTTGGGCTAACATATTGCATTTCTTTGATATGCTCTTTATTAAAAAATTTGAACTTTTTCTTGCTTCTATGCTACGACTTTTGCTTCAAACGTCTATCTACGCTAAGCTTTCTTTTGTTGCTAAATTGCTAACTTTGACTTTCTAAAAAACTAGTTGATTTCTTTCTTTTTTTTTAGATAAGTCTAGCATGAGTCGTCGTAGCAAACGATTCAACTAAGTGTTTTATGTTTCTTTGCTTTCTCTATCTTTTGTTTAGATAAAGTAACATTGTTCAATTGTCGTTCGATTTCGTCAAGAATATTCTTTTTTATAGTGACGTCGTTTCTTAGCGCTTTCTCGCATTTGTTTACGATTTGATTGATTTATTTTTTCTTTAATAAATTAGCTAAAGTCTCGAAATAATTCGTGATATTTTTTAGACATTCGTGAAAGTTCTTTCAATTATACTCTTCGTTTAAGTCGATAATTGAACTATAAAATTTAATAGTTTTCTTAAGTGCTTGATTAACTTTTTGCGTAAATGCGAATGCCTTGTTTAATAATGTTTCATCTAGAACTTTCTATAACTAATTTGGGTTTTCTATCAAATAGTAGTCGTCGTTCGATTCAATTTTAAGAATGTTCGCTTCTTTGTTAACTTGCTCTCTAATGTCGTTCTAATTATTAAGTATTTTTCTCAACATAACATTGATTTGTCGTGAAATTATTAAGTTTTTCGAACGACAATCTCTTGCGAAGTGACTCGATTTGCCACATAAATAGCACGTTTTCTAGAATTTGTTATTTTGCTTTTCTCTAAAATTCTTTTCTTTACGTCGTTAAGTAAAGTTCAATTTTATTGATGCAAGCTCGCGATAATCTAAGTTGCTATATTTCTTAAAATGATCTTCTTTCGCGTGATATTCGACCATTGATCTAAAGAAAATTTCTACTCTTTCATGAAGTTAATTATATCGTTTTTTCATAGCTCTCTTATATAGCTTGTTGTCTACGTCGATTGCTATCTTTACTAAAGTTTAAATGATGTCGAATCTTGCATCGCTACGCATGAGTTCGTTCTTAACATTCTTCTTTAAATCTCGCTTAAACATTGTCATTAGTAATGCATTGTCTTAATCGATTAGATTTGCGTATTTTTAAAATTTGACGACGTAATTTGTTGCTAATGTCTTTTGTTATAAATGCTAAATAACTCGTTTCGTTATCTATTTTTCGTTGAATATTTCGAATACTTGTCGTAGTTCTTCCTTGAAAATATCGAAGTTAATGAAGATTTCTCTTAAGTCTTCTTCATTTTTAAGATGCTTTCGAAGGTTTGACTTCAATTAATATTGAGCTCGTTTTCGAAGAAAGATAGAAATTAACAAGATCTTTTTATTTTCTAAAACGAGATAAAACGTAAAATAGATTTTAATTTGCGTAATTTAATTCTTCAATTTAGTTCTATCTTTATAATATTTGTCTAAAGCATTGATCTTGATCTTTGATAAAATTTCTTCTTCATTGTTGATATTGTTGTCGTTATCGTCGATCTTTATAAGATTTGACACGAGTTGTTTTTCTTTTGTTGTAGAGTTGATGTTTAAGATAGAGGCGCGTTGATCTAATATAGACATTCTTAGAGTGTTCAAAGTGTTACGCTAATACTTTTCACGAAGATATTAGAGAGAGTTATGCTATTAAAGAGATTTGTAGACGTCTTTAGGCAATGTAAGCAATCACTTGATAACAAGGATTTGCAACTAAGTAGTCGTAACAATAAGTCAAAACTTAAGATAAATTGAATACGATTTATAAGAGAGTCGTATTTGGATCTCTATATACTAAAGAAGATTCATCGTGCTCCTCTTGCTCTCTTGTAGAGCAATGAGACACTAGTATCTTTGCTCTTATTGCTTCTTTAAGGAGCGCTAAGAGCAAACTTCTATTGCTTCTTGATAAAGACGCAAGAGCAATACAAGTAGTCGTACTCGATGCTACTTGTATTGCGTACTTCATATACTTGTTGAAGCTCGCTAGACTCGTAACACTATAACAATATATACTAAATTTATCTAGAAAACAAGCAAGAAGTTAATTAATTTTCGAAGAAATTAAAGTTAACAATTTAGCAATAGAAGAAAGCTTAGTGCAAACAAATGTTTAAAGCAAAAGTTACAATACAAAAGCAAAAAAAGTTTAAATTTTTTAATAAAAAGTATATTAAAGAAATGCAATATATTAGCTTAACAATAGCAACTAAATTTAATAGCATACGCACAATATTTTATTATATTAGTTAAAATTAACAATTATCGATTTGTAGCAATAATTAATTCTAATATAATAGATAATTTTATAGCTAGAGCTCTTGTAAAGAGAAAAGAGTATTCTACTTAAAAGAAGTTTAACGCTTACAATCTAATAATTGTAGATAAAAACTTATTACTTATAGAAAATAAAAGAGTAAACAAAGAAACAAAATTACTATCAATAGCTATTTAGCAATATTACAAAAAAGTAATCTTTAATATAGTAAGAATAATTACTTACAATATTGTTTTAGAAATATTTTAATTAAAGTAGCACAATTTAAAAGTTAACTAAAATATACAAGTACTTAGATTTGCGCAATATAATTACGCAATTTACATTTAATCTACGCATCGATAGCGTTCGATAATAGATAAAAAATTAAGTCGAAATTTGATTGCAAGTAGCAAGCTTACATTTTTGCAAAAAAACAATCTAATAAAGTTTGACTTAATAAGTATTAATAAAGATTAATTAAATTACAAAGTTAAAGTAAGTAAAGAAGATTACAAATCGTTTAAGAGTTTTAAACTATTTAATATAACAAGAAAATTGCTAAAATATATATTACAAATATACAACAATTAAGAGTATCTATTTTAGAAAGAAAAAACAATTAAGATTTTATCTAAATATTAATTGTAAAATTACGAGATTAAACTTAAATTAAAGAAGCAACTTATATTTGAATCTATATATATTTTATTCGAAAAGAAGCTAGAAATACTTCGCAAATATTTAGCAAAAAACAAAAAAAAATTGTAAAATAATCTTAATTATAAATACAATACTCGATTCTCTTTGTATCTAAAAAAAACAAAATTCTTTATTTATATATCGATTATTGAAAGCTAAACAATATTATAATAAAAAATTAATATTTATTATTTAATATTAGCAAGCTTTAAAATCGATTATTCGAAGAAAAGTACTTTATTAAATTAAACTTATAAAAAGCGTATAATTAGATTAGAATAAAGATAGAAAAGAAGTAAAAGATAACTTTTTGCATACAATATAAGTTATACAAATATACAATAATATTGTTCGAACTTACAAATGTTTTGACAACGTATTAAAAAATAATTAATAGTATATTATAATAATATTTGAATCGATTTGTTATACTATACTTAAACAATATTATAATTTACTTAAGTATTTTAAAAGAATATATAAGTTATATTTTTAAAATATTAAAATATTTAGATAAAAGAAATCTATATTTTAAATTAGAGAAATGCAAGTTCTATTAGAAAGAAATTAACTTTTTTAAATTTTTTGTTAAACAATATAAAGTACGTATAAATCTCAAAAAGCTACAAGCAATTAAAGAACAAAAATTATCTATTAACGTTAAAAAAGTTCAATTCTTTCTAGATTTTATAAATTATAATAAGATATTTATTAAAAATTACTTTATTAACGCGATATTATTAACAAAGTTTACGAAAAAAAAAGACGCTATAAATATAAGAATTAATAAAAGAGAAATGATTTTAAGATCTTAAGCTAAAATACTTAAAGAAATTAGTATTAAAAATATACAACTTACAATTGTTAAACAAGATTAAAATTAACGTATTAAATTTAATTATTAATATATACTTTAATTAAGAGCATAAAAATATATAATATTTAGTAATATCTCTCTCGAGAAAACTCTTGTTAATCGAACAAAATCATAATATTTACAATAAGTAACTATTTGCTATTGTAGTCTTTCTAGAGTTATAAAAATTATATATCGAAAAATTATTAAAACTTACAATTCTTATAAATTACAAAAATCTTTTATACTTTATTACTATTAAACAACTTAACAAAAAATAAATATAATAATTAGAGTAACTCGAACAATACAAGTTTAAGATACCATATATACTAGACAAAGATAACAACAAAATCGATATACTTAATAGAAAAAATATTTATATGAAAACCAAAAAATTGTTTAATTACTATATACTTAAGATTAACAAGAACAAATTACTATTAGCAAACAAATATAAGCTAAATTTACTATTTTACAAATATTTAGAAACAATAAAGAAGAATTTTTAATAAAGAAAGAAAAACTTCAAATATATATTAACAAAATCGACAAATATATAAAGAAATATTATAATGAATTATTGCAAAAGCATTTAAGAGTAATTAAAATTCTTTAACTTTTATGTTAATATTGGTAGTTTTCTTAAATAAGACAAATTGTCGAGATATATATTAAACAATATCTTAGTTATTAGTAGAACAAATATAATATATATGCAAGCTATAATAAAACTTAATATTAAGAATTATCTAAATTGTTATAAGATAAAGTTACAATAAACTTTATTATTAAGTTGCTTAAGTTAATAAATTTAGCAATTAGAGACAAATATAATTCGATACTAATAATAATTAACAAACTTATTAAGTATTTATATACAATTGTATGCAAAGAGAAGTTTATAGCAAAACAACTAAGATATATTGTATTAAATCAACTTATACAATACTACAATATATTTAAAGAATTAACTAGTAATAGAGACAAGCTCTTTATGTCTAATTATTAAAGAATACTTTTATCGATATTAGAAACAAGACTTAGAATATCGACTATCTATTATTCGATTACAAAAAATTAAATAGAGATAACAAATTAAAATCTAAAGCAATATTTAAGATACTATGTTAACAATACTTAAAGTAATTGAATATTACTTTTATCTATAATACAATTAATACTAAATACAAAGATTTCGAATATTACTAAGATAACTTTATTCTTTGTTAATTATAACAAAGAACTTAATCTCTTTAAGAAAGAGCAAAAGTATTTGTTAGCTTAGTTAGTTATTAAAAGAATAACAATACTAAAAAAGATACACAATAATATCTTAAAGATACAAGAAAAATTAAACAAGTAGTAGATTAAAAAACAAAAAACAATATCTTAATTAAAGAAGAGAAATAAGATATATCTTCTTATAAAAAATCTTAAGACAAGAAAGTTAAGCAAGAAATTAAATTATATTAAAGTTAAATTGTTTCTTGTTAAGAAGACAAAAAAATTTAGTTAATTATAAACTCGACTTACTTAAGAATGTTAAAGTATTTTTAGTATTTTATATTTTATTGTTGAAATTAGTTAATTTTAATATATATATATAGAAAACATTTTGTTACAAAGTTTAAAAAAAGAGTAGATATAAAGTAAAAAAGATTCTAAAGCAACAAGATCAAAATTATCTTATAAAGTAAAAAAAAAATTTATCTTAAAAAACACGTAAAAATTAGAGAAAAATCTCGACAATTACTATAATTTTATTTAGATATTTTATCGAGATTCGAAAAATTATTTAGTATAGCAAAAAATAACTAGAAAATAGAAGACAATTTGACAAGAATATTTGCAATAAGACAATTGAAAAATTCGAAAGTATTCGATTCTTTTATTTTTGACAATAGATATTGTGTCTTTTGTTTTGTTTTTATATTAATTTTCTTTAGAATTTTCTTATTTTGTAGCAATCGAGTTATAATAATTGTTAACAAAGCTTTATTTTTAGCAATCTTAATAGAAAGATTTTTTCTATTATAATTAATAGAAAATTATAATATGTTTATGCACGATTTGTTTACACAAAAACATTTCGAATACTTTAAATAAGACAACAAATCTTTTATAACAATACAAACATAACTAGAGAAAGAGAAACGTTCGCAAATAATATTGTTACGCTAGTGTTTTCGTAAGAGATATTAGAGCGAGTTATGCTATTAAAGAGATTTGTAAACGTCTTCAAACAATGCAAGCAATTATTTAATAACAAGAATTGCAACTATAGACAATTTTATGTTCAATAAATTTTCACAAGTAATTCAATAAATCAAAGTAACAATAAGTAAAGACTTAAGATAAGTTGAACACAATTCATAAAAGAGTCGCGTTCGAAAGCTATATACTTTTTTATCATTTAAGATTTAAGATATTTAAAATGTTTAAAATTTTAATTATTTTAATTATCTTAATTCAAAATTTAAGATGCTTAAAAATTAAGTTATCTTAATTATTTTAATCTTATTAACAAATCTTTTCTTTTTAATTATCTTATGAAGAACAATGCGCGACGAATAGTATTTATTAGCATGCGACTCGTAACACTATTTTCTCTTTTCAAAAATTGTTGTCTCGAAACTATTTTTTTTTTATGTTAATTAAGCTAATTATTGAACAACGTCGCAATTTCGTTGTTAATTGTCGCTATAAGTACGCCTTTCTTATAATGCGTTCTTGTCGAATTCATGTCGCATTCGACGTATCTTGTCAAATAAATAAAAAATATCTTAAGTGTAAAAAGTGTTATCGAAAGAATTAAAAATGCGATTTGATTTCTAATTATCAAGAAATGAATAAAGCTATTCAAAAGAGTAAAAAGTTAAATAATGAAATAATAAAATTGCATCTAAAAATTGCGCGAAAAACGAAACAAAGAAAACACTAACTTTGTCGTTTGAAAAATATAAATGATGCGAAGTCGAAAAATATTTTGAAAATTAAAAAGTGTAAAAAAGAGATCAAATGTATTAAAGAGACGTTCGAAACTCTATTTAATATTATTATCGATTTTTCATTGTTTGCTTCTTTGTTTCTTAATGCTCTATCGACTCTTATAAGTAATTTTGTCGCTAACGAAATTGTCGCAACTTGTTAAAGCACTTCTTCAAGTTCTTAAATAACTCTTATGTATTCTTGAAGAATTTTTTTTTTTTTATTTGATAAGATATTTTTGATTATTCTATTGTAGAATTTTCTCAATCTTATATTGTTTTTTTTTGTGAATGAAAATAAAATGTGTCTTGTAAAGACGTAATTAAATTCGTTGATTTCAACAATAAAATATAAAATATTAGAAATATTTTGACGTTTTTAAGTAAATCGAGTTTGTAATTGATTAATTTTTTTGTCTTCTTAATAAGAAACGATTCGACTTTAATATAATTTAATTTCTTGTTTAACTTTCTTGTCTTAAGATTTTTCGCAAAAAGATATATTTTATTTTTTTTCTTTAGTTAAGATGTCGTTTTTCGTTTCTTGTTCTAATACTTGATTAACTTCTTTTGCATTTTTAAGATGTTGTTGTATATCTTTTTTAGTGTCGTTATTCTTTCGAAAATTAATTAAGTTAATAAATGTTTTCGTTCTTTCTTGAAAAGATTAAGTTCTTTATTATAATTGACGAAGAATAAAGTTACTTTAATGATATTTGAAGTCTTTGCATTTAGTGCTAATTGCATTATAAATAGAAGTAATACTTAATTGTTATAAATATTATTGACGTAATATCTTAAATATTGTTTTAGACTCTAGTTTGTTCGTTCTATTTAATCATTTGTAATCGAATAATAAACAATGAACATTTTAAGTCTTGTTTTTAACATTGATAGAAACGTCTTTTAATAATTAGACGTAAAGAGCTTGTCTTTATTATTAATTAATTTTTAAATATATTGTAATATCGTATAAGTCGATTTAATACAATGTATTTTAATTGTTTTATTATGAACTTTTTCTTACATATAATAATATATAAATATTTAATAAGTTTGTCAATTATTATTAGTATTAAATTATATTTGTTTTTAGTTGCTAAGTTCGTTAACTTAAGCAATTTAATAATAAAGTTTATCGTAACTTTATCTTATAACGATTTAGATAATTTCTAATATTAAATTTCGTCATAATTCGCATATATATTATGTTTGTTTTGCTAATAATTAAGATATCGTTTAATGTATATCTTGACAACTTGTCTTATTTGAAAAAACTAATAATGTTGACGTAAAAGTTGAAGAATTTTGATCACTTTTAAGTGTTTTTGCAATGATTTATCATAATGTTTCTTTATATATTCGTCGATTTTATTAATAAATATTTGAAATTTTTCTTTCTTTATTAGAAATTCTTTCTTATTGTCTCTAAATATTTGTAAAATAGTATTTAGCTCGTATTTGTTTATTAATAGTGATTCGTTTTTGTTAATCTTAAGTATGTTGTAATTAAACGACTTTTTCGTTTTTATATAATTTTTTTTTTGTTAAATGCGTTTACTTTGTTATTATCTTTATTTAATGTATATTGTATTTCAAACTTGTATTGTTCGAGTCACTCTAATTATCGCATTTGTCTTTTATTAAATTATTTAATAATAATGAAATATAAAAGATTTTTGTAATTTATAAAAATTGTAGATTTTAATAATTTTTCGATGTATACTTTTCATAATTTTAGAGAGACTACAATAGCGAATAACTTCTTGTTGTAAATATTATAATTTTATTCGATTAATAAAAGTTTTTTCGAAAAATATATTATTAAGTGTTATATATTTTTATGCTTTTAATTGAAGCATACATCGATAATTAGATTTAATGCGTCAATTTTAATCTTATTGAATAATTGTAAATTGTACATTTTTAATACTAATTTTTTTAAGCATTTTAGCTTAAGATTCTAAAATAATTTTTTTTTGTTAATTTTTATATTTATGACGTCTTCTTTTTTGTAAAATTCGTTAATAATATTGCATTAACGAAATAAGTTTTAATAAATTTCTTGTTGTAATTTATAAAATTTAAAAAGAATTAAATTTTTTTAATATTAATAAATAATTTTTATTCTTTAATTGTTCGTAATTTTTCGAGATTTATGCGTATTTTATGTTGTTTAATAACAAATTCAAGAAACTTAATTTCTTTTTAATGAAATTCGCATTTCTTTAATTTAAAATATAAATTTTTCTTATTTAGATATTTTAATATTTTGAAAACACAATTTACATATTTTTTCAAAATATTTAAATAAATTATAATGTCGTTCAAGTATATTATAACAAATCGATTCAAATATTGTCGTAATGCATCATTAATTATTTTTTGACACATTGTTAAGACGTTCGTAAATTCGAACGACATTATTATGTATTCGCATAGTTTATATCGTATGCAAAAAGTTGTTTTTTATTCTTTCTTTATTTTTATTCTAATCTAATTGTACGCTTCTTGTAAATTTAATTTAATAAAATACTTTGCTTTAAATAATCGATCTTAAAGTTTACTAATGTTAAATAATAAATATTAATTTTTTATCGTAATATTATTTAGCTTTCGATAATTAATATATAGACGAAAAATTTCGTTCTTTTTAAGTACAAAGAGAATCAAGTATTCTACTTGTAATTAAAAAAATTTTATAATTTTTTTTTTCGTTTTTTGCTAAATATTCGCGAAGAATTTTTAGCTTCTTTTCGAATAAAATAAATATAAATTTAAATGTAAATTGCTTGTTTAATTTAAGTTTAATCTTATAATTTTACAATTAATGTTTAAATAAAATCTTGATTGTTTTTTTTTAAAATAAATGCTTTTAATTGTTGTATATTCGTAATATGTGCTTTAGCGATTTTCTCGTTATATTAAATAGTTTAGAACTCTTAAAAGATTCGCAATTTTTTTTACTTATTTTAACTTTATAATTTAATTAATTTTTGTCAATATTTATTGAATTAAATTTTATTAAATTGTTCTTTTGCGAAAATGCAAACTTGCTATTTGCGATCGAATTTCGACTTAATCTTTTATTTATTATTAAACGTTATTAATGCGTAAATTAAATGTAAATTGTGTAATTACATTGTGCGAATCTAAGTACTTGTGTATTTTAATTAACTTTTAAATTGTGTTGCTTCAATTAAGACATTTTTAGAACAATATTGTAAATAATTATTTTCACTATATTAAAAATTAGTTTTTCGTGATGTTGCTAAATAGTTATCGATAGTAATTTTGTTTTTTTGTTTACTCTTTCATTTTTTGCGAATAATAAATTTTTATTTACAATTATTAAATTGTAAGCGTTAGACTTCTTTCGAATAAAGTATTTTTTTCTTTTTATAAAAGCTCTAGTTATAAAATTACTTATTATATTAAAATCGATTATTGCTATAAGTTAACAGTTGTTAATTTTAATTAATGTAATAAAACATTGTGCGTGCGCTATTAGATTTAGTTGCTATTGTTAAACTAATATATTGCATTTCGTTAATATGTTTTTTATTAAAAAATCTAAAATTTTCTTTGCTTTTATGTTGTGACTTTTGCTTTAAACGTTTATCTATATTAAGTTTTCTTCTTTTGCTAGATTGCTAACTTTAACTTTCTAGAAAATCAATTAATTTTGTTCTTTTCTTTTAGATAAGTTTAGCATAAATCGTTGTAACAAATTGTTTAATTAAGACTTGCGTATACTATAAGATTCAATTATTTTATAATAATGTTAAGTATGTTCTTTTTTGTAATAACATTGCTTTCTAATTTCTTTTCGCATTTGTCTACGATCTTCGATAAATTAACTAAAGTCTTAAGATAATTCGTGATGCTTTTTATGCATTTGTAAAAATTCTTTTAGTTATATTTTTCGTCTAAGTCGATAATTAAACTATAAAATTTAATAGTTTTCTAAAGTGCTTAATTAACTTTTTGCGTAAATGCGAATGCCTTGTTTAATAATATTTTATTTAAAACTTTTTGTAGTTAATTTAAGTACTTTATTAAATAATAATTGTCGTTTAATTTAATTTTAAAAGTATTCGTCTTTGTGTTAATTTGCTTTCTAATGTTGTTTTAACTATTAAATATCTCTCTTAATATAACATTGATTTGTCAACGATTTATTAAGTTTTATGATCGATAATCTCTTGCGAAGTAATTTAATTTGTCACATAAATAGCACGTTTTTTAAGATTTGTTATTTTGCTTTTCTTTAGAATTTTTCTCTTTGCGTCGTTAGATAAATTCAATTTTATAAATGTAGATTTACAACAATTTAAATTATTGTATCTCTAATTAGAACGAGATTCTTCTTAATAATATTTGATCGTCGATTCAAAGAAGATTTCTATTCTTTTGTGAAATTAATTGTATCATTTTTTTATAACTCTTTTATACAATTTGTCGTCAAAATCGATAATTACTTCGATAAAATTAAACATGTCGTTAATGAATTTGTCATTAAGTATAATTTCGTTCTTAAGATTATTTTTAAAATTTCGTCAAAACATTGTTATAAATGCGACATCGTTTCACTTAATAAAATTGATATACTTTTAGAATCTTGCTACGTAATTTGTTGCAAAAATTTGTTAAATTAAGTGTTAAATTATTCTTTTCGCAATTTGTTTTTCGTTAAATGTTTCGAAAATTCTTCGAAGCTCTCTTTTGAAATTATTGAAGTTCGTGAACATTATACGAGAGTTTTTGTCATAATTTTTCAAATATTTGCGTAAGTTTAATTTAAGCTAGTGTTAAGCTTTTTCTCTAAGAAATATGAATGCGAAAATCGTTTTCTTGTTCGCTAAAATAAAATAAAAGATGAAATAAATATTTATTTGCATAAGTTAATTTTTTAGATTAATACGATCTTCATAATAGACGTTAGACTTATTAATTCTTATTTTATCGTTTTCATTAATAAAAAATTGACGTAATGCTATTAAGCTATTGTTCGAGATAGAGACGCATTAATCTAATACAAACATTCTTAAAGTGTTCAAAGTATTACGCTAATACTTTCGTAAAAAATATTAGAGCGAATTATGTTATTAAAAAGATTTGTAAACGTCTTTAAACAATGTAAGCAATTACTTAATAATAAGAATTGCAATTATAAACAATCTTATATTTAATAAATCTTCATAGATAATTTAATGAATCAAAGTAACAATAAGTAAAAACTTAAAATAAGTTAAACACAATTTATAAAAGAGTCGCATTCGAAAATTATATACTTTTTCATTATTTAAAATTTAAGATGTTTAAGATATTTAAGATCTTAATTATCTTAATTATTTTAATTTGAAATTTAAGATGCTTAAGAATTAAGTGATTGTTATGAGTTGTATACTAATAGATACTATTCGTTGCGCATCGCTTTGCACAAGAAAATTAGAAAGAAAAAATTTATTAACAAACTTAAAATAATTAAGATAACTTGACTCTTAAGCATCTTGAATTTTGAATTAAGATAATTAAGATAATTAAGATTTTAAATATCTTAAACATCTTAAATCTTAAATAATAAAAAAGTATATAGCTTTCGAACGCGACTCTCTTATGAATTGTATTTAATTTATTTTAAGTCTTTACTTATTGTTACTCTAATTTATTAAATTATCTATAAAGATTTATTAAACATAAGATTGTTTATAGTTGCAACTTTTATTATCAAATAATTGCTTGCATTGTCTAAAGATGTTTACAAATCTCTTTAATAGCATAACTTGCTTTAATACTCTTTACGAAAGTATTAACGTAACACTTTGAACACTTTAAGAATGTCTATATTAGATCAACGCACTTTTATCTCGAATAATAGCTTAACAACATTACGTCGACTCTTTATTAATAAAAACGACAAGATAAGAATTAACAAGTCTAACGTCTATTATAAAGATTGTATTGATTTGAAGAACTAACTTATGTAAATAAATATTTATTTCATCCTTTATCTTATTTTAGCGAACAAGAAAACAATTTTCGCATCAACATTTCTTAGAGAAAAAGTTTAACATTAACTTAAGTCAAACTTACGCAAGTATTTGAAAAATTATAATAAAAATTCTTGTTTAATGTTTACGAATTTCGATAATTTCAAAAGAGAGCTTCGAAAAATCTTCAAAATATTTAACGAGAAACAAATCGCAAAAAAAGTAATTTAACACTTAATTTAACGAATCTTTGCAACAAACTACGTAGCAAAATTTTAAAAATATGTTAATTTTATCAAGTAAAACGATATCGCATTTATAACAATGTTTTGACAAAATTTTAAGAACAATCTTAAAGACAAAATTATGCGTAATGATAAATTTATTAGCGATATGTTTGATCTTATCGAAGTAGTTATCGATTTCGACGACAAACTATATAAAAGAGCTATGAAAAAACAATACGATTAATTTCGCGAAAAAATAAAAATCTTTTTTGAATTAACAATTAAATATTATTAAAAAGAATTTCGTTTTAATTAGAAATACAATAACTTAAATTATTATAAACTTGCATTTATAAAATTGAATTTTATTTAACGACGCAAAGAGAAGAACTTTAAAGAAAAGCAAGATAATAAATTTCAAAAAACGTATTATTCATATGACAAATCGAATCACTTCGCAAGAGATTATTAATTACGAAACTTAATAAATCGTCGACAAATTAATGTTATGTTAAGAGAGATATTTAATAGTTAAAACGATATTAAGAAGCAAATTGACACAAAGACAAATACTCTTAAAACTAGATCAAATGACGATTACTATTTAATGAAGAATCTAAATTAATTATAAAATATTCTAAATAAAATATTATTAAACAAGGCATTCGCATTTATGCAAAAAGTTAATTAAGCACTTCAAGAAACTATTAAATCTTATAGCTCAATTATTAACTTAAATAAGAAATATAACTAAAAGAACTTTTACGAATGCATAAAAGACATTACGAATTATCTTAAGACTTTAGTTGCCTTATCGAAAATTATAAACGAATGCGAAAAGAGACTAAAAAGCAATGTTATTATAAAAAAGAACATACTTGACATTATAATGAAACAATTAGATTTTACAACATATGTAGATTTTAATTGAACAATTTGTTACAACAACTTATGCTAAACTTATCTAGAAGAAAAGAATAAAATTAATTAATTTCTTAAAAAGTTAAAGTTAGCAATTTAGCAACAAAAGAAAGCTTAACGCAAATAGATATTTAAAGTAGAAGTTACAACGCAAAAGCAAGAAAAAGTTTAAATTTTTTAATAAAGAGCATATTAAAGAAATACGATATGTTAGTCTAACAATAGCAACTAAACTTAACAACGTACGTACGATGTTTTATCACATTAATTAAAATCAACGATTATTAATTTATAGCAATGATTAATTTTAATGCGATAAATAATTTCATAATCAAAGCTCTTATAAAAAGAAAAGAATATTTTATTCGAAAGAAGTCTAACGCTTACAATCTAATAATTGTAGATAAAAATTCATTATTCGCAAGAAATGAAAAAGTAAATAAAGAAACGAAATTACTATCGATAGTTATTTAGCAACATTACAAGAAACTAATCTTTAATATAGTAAAAATAATTATTTACAATATTGTTCTAGAAATGCTTTGATTAAAGCAACACAATTTAAAAGTTAATTAAAATATACAAGTACTTAAATTCGCACAATGTGATTACGCAATTCACATTTAATTTACGCATTAATAGCGTTTAATAATAGATAAAAGATTAAATCGAAACTTGATCGCAAGTAACGAATTTGCATTTTTGCAAAAAAACGATTTAATAAAGTTTAACTTAATAAATATTGACAAAAATTAACTAAATTATAAAGTCAAAATAAAAAAAAAATTGCGAATTTTTTAAGAGCTCTAAACTATCTAGTATAACGAGAAAATTACTAAAGCACATATTACGAATATACAACAATTGAAAGCATCTATTTTAGAAAGAAAAAACAATTAAGATTTTATTTAAACATTAATTGTAAAATTACAAGATTAGATTTAAATTAAGCAAACAATTTACGTTTAAACTTATATATGCTTTATTTAAGAAAAAGCTAGAAACTCTTCGCGAATATCTAGCAAAAAACGAAAATAAAATTTTATAAATTTTTTTTAATTACAAGTAGAATACTTGATTTTTTTTGTACTTAAAAAGAACGAAACTTTTCGCTTATATATTAATTATCGAAAGCTAAACAATATTATGATAAAAAATCAATATTTATTACTTAACATTAGCGAACTTCAAAATCAATTGTTCGAAATAAAATACTTTATCAAATTGAATTTACAAAAAGCGTACAATCAAATTAAAAAATAAATAAAAAATAAATAAAAAATAACTTTTCGTATACAATATAAATTATACAAATATACGATAATATCGTTCGAATTTACGAACGTCTTGACAACGTATTAAAAAATAATCAATAATATATTACGACAATATTTGAATCAATTTGTCATAATATATTTGAACGACATTATAATTAACTTAAATATTTTGAAAAAACATATAAATTATGTTTTCAAAATATTAAAATATCTAAATAAAAAAAATTTACATCTTAAATTAAAGAAATGCGAATTTCATTAAGAAGAAATTAACTTTCTTAAATTTATCGTTAAACGACATAAAATACGCATGAATCTTAAAAAGCTACGAACAATAAAAGAATAAAAATCATTTATTAATGTTAAAAAAATTTAATTCTTTTTAAATTTTATAAATTACAACAAGAAATTCATTAAAAATTACTTCGTTAATGCAATATTATTAACAAATTTTACGAAAAAGAAGACGTTATAAATATAAAAATTAAAAAAAAAATTTAAAATTTTAAGTTAAAATGCTTAAAAAATTTAATATTAAAGATGTACAATTTACGATTATTAAGCAAAATTAAAATTAACGCATTAAATTTAATTATTAATGCATACTTTAATTAAAAGCATAAAAACATATAACATTTAATAATATATTTCTCGAGAAAATTCTTATTAATTAAATAGAATTATAATATTTACAACAAGAAACTATTCGCTATTGTAGTTTTTCTAAAATTATAAAAAGTATACATCGAAAAATCATTAGAATTTACGATTCTTATAAATTACAAAAATCTTTTATATTTTATTATTATTAAACAATTTAACAAAAGACAAATGCAATAATTAGAACGATTCGAATAATATAAGTTTAAAATACAATATACATTAGACAAAGATAATAATAAAGCAAACGCACTTAATAGAAGAAGTAATTATATAAAAACGAAAAAGTCGTTCAATTACAATATACTTAAAATTAACAAAAACGAATTATTATTAATAAATAAATACGAGTTAAATGCTATCTTACGAATACTTAGAGACAATAAAAAAGAGTTTTTAATAAAAAAAAACTTTAAATATTTATCGACAAAATTGACAAATATATAAAGAAACATTATGATAAATTATTGCAAAAGCATTCGAGAATAATTAAAATTCTTTAGCTTTTACGCTAGCATTATTAGTTTTCTTAAATAAGACAAGCTATTAAGATATACGTTAAACGATATCTTAATTGTTAGCAAAACAAACATAATACATATACGAATTATAACGAAATTTAATATTAGAAATTACTTAAATCGTTATGAAATAAAGTTACGATAAACTTTATTATTAAGTTGCTTAAGTCAACGAACTTAGCAATTGTATTACGCTAATACTTTCTTCGAAGATATTAGAGAGAGTTATGCTTTAGAAAGATTTGTAAACGTCTTTAGGCAATGCAAGCAATCACTTGGTAACAAGGAATTTGCAACTTGAGTCAATCGTAACAATAAGTCAAGACTTAAGATAAATTGAACACGATTCATAAGGAAGTCGTATTAGGAGATCTATATACTAAAGAAAATTCTTCTTGTTCGCTTAGCTCGTTGTCGAGCATGTCGAACATTGCTCGCTCTACTCGTTGTCGAGCATGTCGAGCATTGTTCGCTTAGCTCGTTGTCGAACATGTCGAACATTGTTCGTTCGCCAAGTTGTCGAACATGCAAGCGATCGTACTTCGTGCTACATGTTGCGTTGTAATTAATATATCACGTTGTTTCGAGCTTAGACTCGTAACATTATTTTCTTTCTTAAAGGTTTTTGTCCCAAAAGTCAAACGTCTTTCATCATGTCTCGTTAGCAACAAAGTCGCCTTCGTATCGCATTCGAAATCGAACGCTACAATACACTAGTAGATCTTACTTGTGAACGTTGTTCTCTCTCTAGTTATTCTTGTATTGTCATGAAAGACTTCTCGTCTTGTTTGAAGTGTTCGAAATGTGTTTGTGCGAACAAATCGTGCGTAAACATGTCTTGGTCTTCTCTTGACCATAATAGAAAAAATCTCTTTGTTAAAATTGCTAAAGATGAAGCTTTGCTAACAATCGTCATAATTTGATTGCTTCGAAATAAGAAGATTCTAAAGAAAATTAATGCGAAGACTAAATGAAAGACACAATGTCTATTGTCAAAAATGAAGAAGTCGAATGCTTTCGAGTTCTTCAATTGTTTTATTGCGAATGTTCTCGTTAAGTCATCTTTTATCTTCTAGTTATTTCTCGCTATGCTAAATGATTTTTCGAATGTCGATGAAATCTCTAGATAAGATCATAGTAGTCATCAAGATTTTCTCTAGATTCTTACGTGTTCTTCGAGGTAAAATATTTTTTTCACTTGATTAGATAGTTTTGACCTTGTTGCTTTAGAATCTTTTTCACTTTGTATCAATTTTCTTCTTGAGCTTTATAATGAAATGTTTCCTATATAGACGTATTAAAGTCGATTGATTCTAATAATAAGATATGAAATACTAGAAATACTTTGACGTCCTTAAATAAGTCGAGTTCGTAATTAATTGATCCCTTGACTTCTTTAATGAAAAATGATTCGACCTTGACATGATCAAGTTTCTTGCTTTTTCTCTTGATCTTCAAGTTCTTTGTTAGAAGATACATTTTATTTCTTTTCTTTAGTTGAGATGTCATTTTTCGTTTTTTGTTCTAGTACTTGGTCGATCGTGCTTGCATCGATGTGATATTATCGTGTATCTTTTTTAGCGTCGCTACTCTTTCGATGGCTAATTAAGCTACTAGATGCTTTCGTTGCTAGTCGAAAAGGTTTAACTTCTTGTTATAGTTGACGAAGAAAGACGTTATTCTTGTCGTGTTGAAAACCTTTGCATTTAATGCTAGTTGCGTCATAGATAAAAGTGATACTCAATTGTTCTAGATATTGTTGACGTAGTGTCTTAGATATTGCTTAAGACTCTAATTTGTTCGCTTTGTTTGTTCATTCGTAATCAAGTAATAGGCAATCGACATGCGAAGTCTTGTATCTAACATTAATATTAGTGTTTTTTAATAGTTAGACGTGAAGAGCTTGTCTTTGTCACTAGTTAGTTCTTTGAATATATTATAATATCTAATCAATCGATCTAGTACAATGTATCTTAATTGTTCTATTGTAAATTTCTCTTTGCATGCGATGATATGTAAGTACTTGGTAAGTTTGTCAATCATTACTAGTATCGAATTATATCTCTCTTCAATTGCTAGATTCGTCGACTTAGGCAACTTGATAATGAAGTTCATTGTAACTTCGTTCCATAACAATTCAAGTAATTCCTAATACTAAATTTTATTATATTGCGCATGTGTATCATGTTTGTTCTACTAATAGCTAAGACATCGTTTAACATATGTCTTAACAACTTGTCTCATATTTAGGAACTAGCAATACTGGCGCAAAAGCTAAAATGTTTTGGTCATTTCTAAGTGTTTTTGTAGTGATTCGTCATGATGCTCTTTTATACATTCGTCGATTTTGTTAATAAATATCTAGAGTTTTCCTTTCTTAATCGAAAACTTCTTTGACTCGTTTCGAAGAATTCGTAAAATTGCGTTTAACTCATATTTGTTGATTAATAATGATTTATCTTAATTAATCTTAAGTATGTTGTAATTAAACAACTTCTTTGTTTTCATATGATTACTTCGCCTATTAAGCGCGTTTGCTTTGCCATTTTCTTTCTCTAGAATGTACAATATTTTGAACTTGTATTGTTCTAGCTTCTCGAATCATTGTACTTGTCTTTTGTTAAGTTCTTTTATCGTGATAAAGTGCAATAAGTTTTTATGATTCGTTAGAATAGTAAGTCTTGATGCTTCTTTTGTGTATATTTTTCATGCTTCAAGGATTGCTACTATCGCAAGTAGTTTCTTGTCATATATATCGTAGTTCTATTTCGTCGACGAAAGTTTTCTCGAGTAATATGTCATTGAGTGTTACATGCCTTCATATAGTTGACTAAAGTATATATCGATAACTAGATTTGATGCGTTTGTTTTCATTCGTTCTAGTTTCTTGAGATCAAACATCTTAAGTATTGGTTTCTTCAAACATTCTTTTTTTAATTTCTAAAATGTTGCTTCTTCGCGTGATTCCCATTTCTAAGACGTGTCTTTTCTTGTTAGATTTGTTAGTAATATCGATTTCTTTAAAAAGCTTTCGATGAACTTTCTATTGTATTGAACAAATTCTATAAAGGTCTAGATGTTCTTGACATCGATTAACGTTAATCATTCTTTAACTATCTTGATTTTTTTTGAATTCATTCGAATTTCATGTCGTTTTACAACGAATTCTAGAAAGTCAACTTTCTTTTGATGAAATTCGCATTTCTTTAGTTTAAGACGTAGATCTCTTTAGTTCAAACATTCTAATACTTGGAAAACATGCTACATATGTTTCTTCAATGTGATTAAGTATATTATGATGTCGTTCAGATATGCTATGACAAATATATCCAAATATTGTCGTAACGCATCGTTGATCATTTTCTAACATGTTGTCGAGACGTTAATAAGTTCAAACGACATTATCATGTATTTGTAAAGTTTATATCGTGTACAAAAAGCTATCTTTCACTTCTCTTTTGCTTTTATTCTAATCTAATTATACGCTTCTCGTAGATCTAGTTTAATGAAGTACTTGACTTCAAATAATCGATTCTAAAGCTCGCTAATATTTGATAATATATATCGATTTTTGATCGTTATGTCGTTTAGCTTTCGATAATCGACACATAAGCGAAGTTTTTCGTTCTTCTTAAGTGTAAAAAGGATTAAGTATCCTGCTCGTAATTAGAATTTTCTAATAAATTTTTTCTTTTTATTTTTTGCTAGATATTTGCGAAGTATTAACAATTCTTTCTTCGATAAAACATAAATAGATTCAAACGTAAATTTCTTGCTTAATTCAAGTTTAATCTCGTGGTTTTACGATTAATGTTTAGATAGAGCTTTTGTCGTTTTCTCTTTCTAGAATAGATGCTTTCAATTGTTATATATTCGTGATATATGTTTTAGCGATCCTCTCGCTTTACTAGATATTTTAAGGTTTTTAAAAGATTCGCAATCTTCTTCACTTACTTTGTCTTTATAATTCGATTAATCTTTGTTAATGTTTAACAAGTTAAATTGTTGTTAATCGTTTTTGTACAAGATGACAAGTTCGCTTCTTGCGATCAAGTTTCGACTCAATCTTTTATCTATTATCGAACGCTATTGATGCGTAGATTAAATATGAATTGCGTGATCACATTATTCAAATTTAAGTACTCGTATATTCTAATTAACTTCTAGATTATGCTACTTTAATCAAGGCATTTTTAAAACGATATTATAAGTAATTATTTCCACTATATTAAAGATTAGCTTCTCGTGGTGTTGCTAAATAGCTATCGATAGTGATCTTGTTTCTTTATTTACTTTTTCATTCTTATTAAGTAATAAATTTTCATCTACAATTATCAAGTTGTATGCGTTAGACTTCTTTTAAGTAGAATACTCTTTCTTCTTAACAAGAGCTCTAGTTATAAAATTATCTATTGCACTAGAATTGATTATTGCGATGAATCGACGATTATTGATCTTAATTAGTGTGATAAAATATCGTGCGTATGCTATTGAGTTTAGTTGCTACTATTGAGCTAATATATTGCATTTCTTTGATATGCTCTTTACTAAGAAATTTGAACTTTTTTTTGCTTCTATGTTGCGACTTTTGCTTCAAACGCCTATCTACGCTAAGCTTTCTTTTGTTGCTAAATTGCTAACTTTAACTTTTTAGAAAACTAGTTGACTTCTTTCTTTTCTTCTAGATAAGTTTAGCATAAGTCGTCGTAACAAACGATTTAATTAAGTGTCTTATGTTTCTTTGCTTTCTCTATCTTTTGTTTAGATAAAGTGACATTGTTCAATTGTCGTTCGATTTCGTCAAGAATATTCTTTTTTATAATGGCGTCGCTTTTTAGTGCTTTCTCGCATTTGTTTACGATTTGATTAATTTGTTTTTTCTTCGATAAACTAGCTAAAGTCTCGAGATAATTCGTGATGTTTTTTAGGCATTTGTGAAAGTTCTTTCAATTATACTCTTCGTCTAAGTCGATAATTGAACTATAAGATTTAATAGTTTTCTTAAGTGTTTGATTAACTTTCTACGTAGATGCGAGTGCCTTGTTTGATAATGTTTCATCTAGAACTTTCTATAACTAATTTGGGTTTTCTATTAAATAGTAGTCGTCGTTCGATTCAATTTTGAGAATGTTCGCTTCTTTGTTGACTTGCTCTCTAATGTCGTTCTAATTATTAAGTATCTTTCTTAACATAACATTGATTTGTCGTGAAATTATTAAGTTTTTCGAACGATAATCTCTTGCGAAGTGATTTGATTTGTCACATGAATAACACGTTTTTTAGAATTTATTATCTTGCTTTTCTCTAAAGTTTTTCTTTTTACGTCGTTAAGTAAAGTTCAATTTCATTGATGCAAGCTCGCGATAATCTAAGTTGCTATATTTCTTGAAATGATCTTCTTTCGCGTGATATTTGACCATTGGTCTAAAGAAAATTCTTGCTCTTTCATGAAGTTAATCGTATCGTTTTTTCATAGCTCTCTTATATAGCTTGTCGTCTACGTCGATTGCTATCTTTACTAAAGTTTAAATGATGTCGAATCTTGCATCGCTACGCATGAGTTCGTTCTTAACATTCTTTTTCAAGTTTTGCTTGAACATTGTTATTAGTGATGCATTGTTTTAATCGATTAGATTTGCGTATTTTTGGAATTTGGCAACGTAGTTTGCTATTGATGTTTTTTGTTGCAAATGCTAAATAACTCGTTTCGCTATTTGTTTTTCGTTAAATATTTCGAATATTCGTCGTAGTTCTTTCTTGAAGACATCGAAATTAATAAAGATTTCTCTTAAGTCTTTTTTATTCTTAAGATGCTTTCGAAGATTTGGCTTCAATCAATGCTAGACTTGTCTTCGAAGAAAAATAGAAATTAACAAGATCTTCTTATTTCTTGAAACGAGATAAAACGTAAAGTAGATTTTAACTTGCGTGATTCAATTTTTTAATTTAGTTCTATCTTCATAATATTTGTTTAGAGCATTGACCTTAATCTTTGATAAAATTTCTTTTTCATTGTTGATACTATTGTCGTTATCATCGATCTTCATAAGGTTTGACACAAGTTGTTTTCCTTTTGTTGTAGAGTTAATACTTGGGGTAGAAGCGCGTTGATCTAATACAAACATTCTTAGGGTGTTCAAAGTGTTATGCTAGTACTTTCTTCGAAGATATTAAAGAGAGTTATGCTTTGAAAAGATTTATAGGCGTCTTCAAACAATGCAAGCAATCACTTGATAACAAGAGATTTGCAACTTAAGTCAATCGTAACAATAAGTCAAGACTTAAGATAAATTAAATACAATTTATAAGAAAGTTGTGTTAGAAGATCTATATACTAAAGAAGATTCTTCTTGTTCGCTCAACTCGTTGTCGAGCATGTCGAGCATTGCTCGCTCTACTCGCTGTCGAGCATGTCGAACATTGCTCGCTTAGCTCGCTATCGAGCATGTCGAACATTGCTCGCTCAACTCGCTATCGAACATGTCGAGCATTGTTCGTTCGCCAAGTCGTCGAGCATGTAGGCGATCGTACTTCGTGCTACATGTTGCGCTATAGTTAATATATCACGCTGTTCCGAGCTTAGGCTCGTAATAAATTGAAGATTAATATAATTTAATACTAATAATAATTAATAAACTTATTAAGTATTTATATATTATCGCATGCAAGAAGAAGTTCACAACAAAACAATTAAAATACATTGTATTAAATTGACTTATACAATATTACAATATATTTAAAAAATTAATTAGTAACAAAGACAAGCTCTTTACGTTTAACTATTAAAAAACATTTCTATCGATATTAGAAACGAGACTTAGAATATTTATTGTCTATTATTCGATTACGAATGATTAAATAGAACGAACAAACTAGAGTCTAAAGCAATATCTAAGACATTACGTTAACAATACTTATAGCAATTGAGTATTACTTCTATTTATGACTCAATTAACATTAAATGCAAAGATTTCGAATATCATTAAAATAACTTCATTTTTCGCCAATTATAACAAAAAATTTAATCTCTTTAAGAAAGAGCGAAAGCATTTGTTAGCTCAATTAATCATCGAAAGAGTAACAACATTAAAAAAAAAATACGATAACATCTCGAAAATGCAAAAAAAGTCGATCAAATATTAGAACGAAAAACGAAAAACAACATCTTAATTAAAAAAATATATATATATATATCTTTTTATGAAAAATCTTAAGATAAGAAAGTTAAGCAAAAAATTAAATCATATTAAAGTCGAATCGTTTTTCGTTAAAAAAACAAAGAAATTAGTTAATTACGAACTCGATTTACTTAAGAACGTCAAAGTATTTTTAGTATTTTATGTCTTATTGTTGAAGTCAACGAATTCAATTACGTCTTTACAAGACACATTTCATTTTTACTTACAAAAAGAGAAACAATATAAAATGAAGAAAATTCTACAACAAAAAGATTAAAAATATCTTATTAGATGAAAAAAATATTTTATCTTCGAAAACACATAAGAGTCACTTAAGAATTTGAAGAAATGCTCTAATAAATTGCGACGATTTCGTTAACGACAAAATCACTTATAAGAGTTGATAAAGCATTAGAAAACAAAAAAGCAAACAATGAAAAATCGATAAAAGTATTAAATAAAGCTTTGAGCGTCTCTTTAGTACATTCGATTTCTTTCTTGTTTTTTTCGATCTTTAGAATGTTTTTTGACTTCGCATCATTTATATTTTTCAAACGACAAAATTAGTGTTTTCTTTGTTTTGTCTTTCGCGCAATTTTTAGACGCAATTTTGTTATTTCATCATTTAGCATTTTAGTCTTCTAAATAGCTTCATTCATTTCTTGATAATTAAAAGTCAAATTATATTTTCGATTCTTTCAATAACACTTCTCACATTTAAGATACTTCTTATTTACTTAATAAAATACATTGAATGATACACAAGTTCGACAAGAACGCATTGCGAAAATGACGTACTTATAGCGACGATCGACAACGAAATTGCGACGTTATTTAATGATCAATTTGATTAACATAATAAGAAAGAATGAGTGATTTCGAGACGAAAATTCTTAAAGAGAGAAAATAGTGTTACGAGTCGCGTGTTAATAGATACCATTCGTCGCGCATCTCTCTTCACAAAAGATAATTAAAAAGAGAAGATTTGTCGGTAAAATTAAGATAATTAAGAAGACTTAACTCTTAAACATCTTAAATTCGAAATTAAGATAATTAAGATAATTAAAATCTTAAACATCTTAAACATTTTAAATCTCAAATAATAAAAAAGTATATAGCTTTCGAACGCGACTCTTTTATGAATTGTGTTCAACTTATCTTAAGTCTTTACTTATTGTTACTTTGATTCATTGAATTATCTATAAAAATTCATTGAATTATCTATGAAAATTTATTGAACATAAGATTGCCTATAGTTGCAACTCTTGTTATCAAATGATTGCTTGCATTGCTTGAAGACGTCTATAAATCTCTTCGATAGCATAACTCTCTCTAATACTTCTTACGAAAGTACTAGCGTAACAACAACTTATTTGCGAAATATTTATACTTAATAACTATTTTACTAAATTTATGCTTTGTAAAAGCAATAACGTATCTCTTATTTATTTAATTTTTAATTTCGATATCTTAAGCGCAAAGATAGTTAAAAACAATATTGCTCTATTCTAGTTTAAAGAAAAGATAGAAATTAACAACTATTTTATCTATTTAATAACTTATATATATCTTATTAATTACAATATAAATTATATTGTTTGCGTTTATATTATAATACGCAAGCGCTTTGCTTTATAACTTGCAACTTTTAACAAAAATAATAATATTTATATATTATGCATATTTCTAGAGTCTATTTTTGTGTCTATAAACATTGTTGATATTTTCAAAAAGAAATATATCTTGCAAGATAATATTAATATCTAGTTTTCTTAAATTATTAACTTGCAAAAGAAATACAAAACAACTAAGATAAACAATGTTGTATATAGTATTATATCTTATATTACAATAATATACTCCAATAAATTGTTATTTATAAAGAAAGACTAAATTTTTGCAAATTACAAGACTTGTAAGTTTGCTTTAAACCTTGTTATATTTAACAATTAATTTTCGAATCTATATTACAAGAAAGATCTTAAAACAATTAATACTAACAAAAAGATTATATTAATTAAAATTTGTTAAACAATTATATGCAAAAGCGCAACTTTAATTAAATCGCAAAAGACATAAAGAATAGATATTAATTAAACTTTATTCGAAACAATAATGTTGTCTTGCAAACGTCTAGTTTTAACAATAGAAATAGATGAATTAACTTCAAAAATCTTAATTAACAAAGATATCTTCTTTAATCTTGCTTAATTTTTTGTTTTGTAAAATTTAAAGTTGTTAAAATATTACGCAAAAAAGCTCGAAACAATCAAGACAAATTTAATTGTATATTAAATATTAATTTTAAAAAATAAATTAATTTGCAAAAAAGCAACTTATAGATTTATAGATATCTTAGTTACTAAGTATTAAACAATTTAATTTGCGACAACTATTAAACAAATACTAGATAAAATAGCAAATAAAACAAATAAAACAACAATGCGTTTTCAAGCTATACAAGATAGCTATAATATTATTTTTAATATTAATTTTATTATTGTAATCGATATCTATATTCTTCTTAAAAATATTGCTAAATTTGCTAACAAGTTATCTTAGATTGTTAAGATTATCAAATTGTTCGAAGATAGCTTTTAGAACAACTTTGTAAAAACTAAGATAAACAAGATATACTTAAATGCAAAAAAGAGTATTTATTGTTAATGCAACAAGAAGTTCTATAATAAATTAAATATCAAAAAGAATTAAGCTAAGACTATTTAGCAATATAATGCGCAAATAAACAAGAACGACAAATTTATTACAATAGAGTAGACTATTAAGATCTAGATAGAATAGTAATTGTATCTAGAGATTGAATAATATTTAAATTTGTAGTATAACAAGAGCATCAATATCTTTTCTTTTAAGAAGAGTATATATTACAAGATTTGTTCTAATTAGATTGATCGTCGATTCGATATTCGATTCCAAATTTGGAATCGAATCGAATTGCCAAGAAATCAAATAAAACGAAATCGCTTAAAGAAGCTAGCTTATTACTATAATAAGTTTAGCTTAGTCGAAAAGTTACTATTTTAAGCAATTCGATTTCAAAAAAAAATCGAGGAATCGAATCTTGACGTTCTCACGTGATATTTTCGGTTCCTCGCGATCAATCTAGTTCTAATACTCTTGTTAAATAGCAAAAGAGTATTTAACGCTTGTTAATAGCGTTTGCTTTTAGACAATTAATTATAACTTAATTTTTAACTTAGTTCTTAGACAATTATCTTTACAATTACTATAGATATTTGTTTTATTTACTTGTGTGTCTTTTTATCTTGTCCAGTTGTCTTGTCTAGTTGCTTTGCCTGTCTAACTGCTATTCTTTGTCTAGCAATAACTATATAAATTTGTAGATATATATTTGTCTATACAATCTTTAATTATAATTTAATCGAAAGTTTTACTTTCTTAATTATAATTTGTATAAAGTTCTCGATAGTATATATATTTTGTTTTTTAACACTATTTTGCAATATTATTTTGCAATATTATTTTGCAATATTATTTTGCAAAAAGTTGTATAATAAAGTGTAATTAAATATAATATCGAACAAAAAGTATTATTTATCTAAAATTAGTTTAAGCTTTATACTATTGTTGTTGCAAATTGCTAATACTTTAGCTTTACTTTATAGCTTTGTTTAAGTTCTTTATTTACAAAGAATCTCTATAGTTTATTCTAATTTAATTATTGTTAGTATCTATATTTTACAAGAATAATTGTCAATAATCTCGAGAAAGTACTTATATTCGAGTCTCGATACTAGCAATAATTTGCAAATATTTATTTAAATAAAAACTAGAATTGTAATTTTATATTTATTAACTTAATAATTTCTTCTATGGTAGAATTTAATTAATATATATATTTTGTATAAATTTTCTAAGTTCTTAACAATAGATATTAACTTCTAAAGTATAATAATTTTATATAGTTTTCGTAATTTGATTGCTTCTAAATGTACAAATCAAGAATATTAAAGATTATATATCTTTGCTCTAGAGTTGTTCTTAATGCTTGTCTAATTAAATTTTGTATTTATTTAATCGATGTAATTGTTAATTGCTAGTAATGCTATAGATAATTTTTGTTGCGTAGTAACAATAAGAGTATACTTATTAAGATTAGAAGCTATCTTATTTACTATATAAACTCTTTTACGTTTTTTTGCTATAAGAATATACTTGTTTATCTTATTGCAAATTTATAAACAATCTTCGTCAAAGTCTCTTTATATATTATTTCGACATATATATCTAGCAAATAGTAGATTAATATTGAGATCTAAAACAAGAAAAATATTCGATAAAGATATTTATGTTTATCTTTTGCTCGCAAAAATGTTGTTCTATATTAATTTAAGAATAATTTTCTTTCGTCAATTTTAACAATATATTTCGAAATCAATTTTAGAGATTCTCTAAAGTGTTGAAGTTAATAAATTATATATAAGAAGATGTTAATATTGTTAATTTAGTTAAACAAAGAAAAGTTATTAAATTGCTCTTTAAATAAATAAGTTAATCAACTATACTTTTTTAGAGTTAAAGTTAATACAATTGCTAGAGAAGTTATCTAACAATAAGTTGTTCTTAATATAATATGCGCAATAAGATTGCTTGTTATTGTATTTCTTTTTGTAAATATAATAAATCTCTTAGTCGTAATCTTTTTTAAATATCTCTTAATTATTATATTGCTTTGACTTTTAAAATACTTTAACTTTAATTTGTTGTTTTTTAGCTTTAGACTTGTTAGAACAAACTCTTGCTTCGTATCTATTGTTATAGATATAATACTAGATTGATTGCGAAAATCCGAATTTATCACGTGACTCGATTCTATAACGTTAGATTCTGGTTCTTAGCAATTAAGCGAAAGAATTTGTTCTAAGCGAGTTGATTAAGTAGCTTGATTTATCAATCTTGACAATTCGATTTTACGCTAAAAATTTCGAATCGAGTTTCGATTCCAACTTTTGGAATCGAAATTCGATTCGACAATTAGTCTATATAATACTTAATAGAGAAGTGTCGAAAGTGTTAATATTATTAATAATATTAATTAAGATTTAAAGATAACTTTCAACTCTATTTCGAGTATTTTGAACAATTATTTATATCTTTATGTTTTGTCTATATAATTACTTCGATTTTTGCTATATTAATCTTCTTTTTTTGCAACTTTTGCAAAGCTATCTTTATATTAGAGCTATTCTAAGTTAAAAGATTGTTGCAAATTACAAAATATTTGTTAAAAACAAAATAGCAATCTATATAAATATTTGTTTTCGAGAACTATATTTTTTATATCTAGTTGTGTTACAATAATCTTGCGAGATAGTTTAAGAAATTCTATTTAGATTTTTTTAATACTTGTTTGTTTATTTTTTGTAATTAATATAGTTGACAAAATATTGTTTTCTAACAATTACAAACTTCTTGATATATTTGTTTTCAATAAGTTCTTAGACTAATTGCGTCGAATCGAATTATCGAGTTCGAATCGAATATTCGACTCGAATTTTGACAATTTGTATCTAGATTGATCGTCGGGCCAGGCTATGATATCATCCCTCTAGCTCGATTCGACGCCAAGATCGGATCGTGACGATTTTTTGAAATCGAATCGCTCAAAGTAGTTTAGCGCGAAGCGCGCTAAACTACTTATAGTAATCGACTAAACTACTTTGAGCGATTCGATTCTTCGAATTTTTTTTGAATTGGGTCTTGGCATTTGCACGTGACATTTTCGGGTTAGCGCGACCAGTCTAGTTGGAATCGAAACTCGACCCAATAATCAATCTATAAGTTCTAGATTTTGTATATTAACTTTATTTCGCAAGTTCTCTCGCAATTGTCTAGACTAATACAAATACTAAAATAGTATTCTATTTCTATATTAATTAACTTAATATTAAACTCGAAACTAGCAATTGCTTCTAAAATACTATCAATAATAGAAAAGAATAATAAAAAGAGAAATATATACTAATTTCAATTACAATTTCAAAATTTTGATCTTCGAATTAGTTTTTTATAAGATCGAATTAGTTGTTGCAATTCTCGCAATTAAGAATAGCAACTAATTGCTTAATTTATATATTTACTATATTGTTGTTTGTAAAGTAAAAAGAAGTATAAATATAATAGTTAACAATAGAAAACAAATATAAATAGATTTATTAATATTAATAAAAATTCTAATTTGAGCTAGTTTTCTTTAGAATCTAGAAACTTCTATTAAGTTTCAATTATATTATTGTAACTAATAATATATATATCTTCTAATAATAGTATTAGCCTGATCGTTGGGTCGGGTTTCGGTGGCAAATTTCTTATGTAATTGGGCTCGAGAACTAAATTTAAATAAAAACTTTAAATTTAAAACCCATATAACTTCCTTGTATTGTACTCCTATTTTTTCAAAATTACCTCATTTTGTAGAGAATTTAGCGTACATTCAAACAAAAAAAGAATTACTTGATTTGGACTAGTTTACGTAGCGCAATTAGTTAAATAGAATTTGGGTTAAGTTAAAAATTCTGTTCGAATCCTCGGGTCGAACAAAAAATTCGTGCCAAGACTCGACTCGACGATCACACTAAATAGTATTGCTTGTTTGCTTCTTGCTAGATACTTATATTAAATTATTGTAACTCTTGTTTTTTCTAAATATATGTTTGTATAATTTCTCTAGATACTTGTATTAAGTTATTGTACTTATTTTGTTTTTGCTAAAGTTATACTTATATAATATCTTTAAATACTTGTATTAAGCTATTGTATACTTGTTTGTTTTTTGTTGAAAAATATATTAAGCTATTATTTGTAGAGTTTGTCTACAATTTTTGCAACTCGATTTTTGCAAATATATCGAGCAATTCTTTTACTAGATATTGTAATAAATAAGAAGTTCTTTGCTAACTTAAACTTATAATCTATTAAAGAATATAACAAACAAAATAATAAATTATCTATTTTATCGGAAATAATATATATATAAATAGCAAAGTTTGCAAATATATACAACTTCTATACTAGTTTCAATTAGATAATTAACTAAGCAAATAAATAAAAGATTTGCATGTACTCTAGTATATATTTGCGAACTACTCTTTATTCTTGTGCAAACTTTAGATATGTTATTGTTGCTCTTTTTAATTTAATTGTAAAATATATTTTGCAATACTAGTAGATTTGCTTTGCAATAGTATATTAAGTATATATAATTATATACTTAATAAAGCTTGTATATATTAGATTTAAGCAAAACTAATATTAAATTCAACAAATATTGCATATATACAATTTTTTTAATAGCAAACAAGAAAGCATCTTATATAGAACAGAAGATTTTTTCGCGTTTGCGTTTTGTAGCAATTAGTTCTACTCTATATATACTATTATACTATTATTATATATATTATATAATCTAACTTGCTTAACTATGCAACTTTACTAAAAGAAATAGTTGCTACTTTACAATATATCTCGAATACTATCTTTTAATATTAGAAGAGATATATTGTTATTGTTATTAATTTATATTTTATATTTTAAGAGTTATAGTAGAAATTAATTTAAAAGCTATAGAAAATATATATAAGTATAATAAAACTATTAAAGAGTTTTATTGTCTTTTATAAATAAATTAAGAGAGAATATTTTGTTGCAATTCTAACAAAACAAATATCTTGTTTGTATCTATATTGCAAATTATATCTATTGCTATAAATTAGCTATAATTGCTAGAAATTAATAGATCAAATGCATAATGTGATGGGTAAAGTTGTTGTTTTTCTATCTATCTGGCTGCCGGAGGCAGATATATGGGCAAATCGGCCAACATGACGATCCTGGTGCCGGCGCTAGACCTAATTAGGCAGGAGTGTCGAGCAAACCTCTAGACAAACCTTATGCCATAATAATTCGTAACAACTGCTTATCTTTTTCGAAAAAAATCGCGTTCTCGTAATTATACCATTAGATAACAACAATAAAACCTAACTTTGCATACAAAATATGCAGTAAATTAAGATATAAAGCGCCTATAATGCTGGAGCGCCCCTGCTATGCATATCAAATAAAGAAATTTTTGCCCATCTCTTTCGAAAATGCTTGCGATAACGACGAGAAGAACCAAGAATCATTGCCATAATTAATTAAGACGATGACGACAAGATGCTATAATTTTGATGCAATATAAGTAATAACGATAACCTGTAGAGAGGACAACATGGCAACGTTATTTAGATGTCTTCGAGACCTTCTCTAAGTTAGTTTTAGGAATAAACTTGGAATTTATCTTTTTGATATTTGACTTTGCGAAGCGAAGCATTCTATAATTGTTTAATAGATGTATTATTATTTGTCGCATTAACAAGATCGAAGAGAGCTAAGAAGACGCGTCGTTTTTGATAATAAGAACGCGTGTTTCTTGATCGATTCTTATAGCAAATTTTATCGTCTTTGTTGTTTGTTTGCTTGTCGTCTTAAGACATAACTTAAGAACAATAGAAGCAATAGTAGATAGATTGATCGTTGGGCCAGGTTATGATATCACCTCTCTAGCTCGACCCGACGCCAAGATCGAGTCGTGACGATTTTTTGGAATCGAATCGCTCAAAGTAGTTTAGCGCGAAGCGCGCTAAACTACTTATAGTAATCGACTAAACTACTTTGAGCGATTCGATTCTTCGAATTTTTTT